>ERZ650309.581-NODE-581-length-17963-cov-3.975095_pt1 | contig 17963 bp, 13 predicted proteins | sample MGYA00376245_ERZ650309 | MGnify/ENA primary metagenome ERZ650309 (study PRJEB26733, sample SAMN07839294) | wastewater metagenome | biome: urban; feature: wastewater treatment plant; material: waste water | place: USA: North Carolina | collected 2016-04-26 ...
CTAAATTTGAACCATAAAAGTACTGTGTGTTTTCAAAAGAAATTTAAAAACATTAAAAAAGCCGGAGACTCAAACCTCCGGCTTCAAAACCCAACTGAAAATCATACAATTGTCATTCTTTTTTCTTCTTTTCGACCATCAGGTAATACATCACAAGACTTGCACCGCCGAAGAGGAAAATCATTGAAAAATAGGCCACCTCTTCTTTAAGCGAGGTCGTTTCTGCAATGATATTTCCTGTAAGAATACCCAATGCAATTCCGATAAGGAACATACCAAAGCGCATCGCAGAGTTGGAATTTCCTTTCCTGGATTGAAACAGCGCAGGGTCGGCCCCTTTCTCAATTAACGACATACGTTCCTTATGGCGGGTATTAAAAAACACATACAGTACTCCGAATGCACAGAGAAACATGGTAATAGGGATCAGAATTTCATTGTTTTCCATTTTATTTTGTTTTAATGATGAATTGTTCCTAATTTTCAGATAAGACACATCCTTTCTGATGCCGGTTACACTTTTTAAGAAAAAAAATCTGTAACCGATATATAAATGGCTGCGTCACAGTTCAAATGGCCTACAAAAACGACGATTGGTATATCGACAGGGTGCTGAATCATAATGATCCGGCTGCCTTTGAGGGCCTTATAAATAAACATAAAACCATGGCTTTCAATATCGCACTAAAAATAACAGGAAGCCGGGAAGATGCCGAAGAGGTAGCACAAGACGCCTTTGTAAAGGTATACCATTCACTGTCGGGTTTCAAAGGGGAATCGAAATTCACCACCTGGTTTTACAGGGTGGTTTACAATTTGGCTATCTCAAAAACCAGGAAAAAGAGCCTTATAGGGGGTTCAGTTGATGAAGATGGTTTCGTTGAACCGGCCGGCGAGGAAGCCTTTGAAACCACACTCAAGCTGCGTGAAAATGACCGCAAGAAGTTTGTAAACGAAGCAATTGCCACACTTGATGCTTCCGATCAGCTGCTCATTACACTTTATTACATGGATGAGCAATCGGTTGAAGACATCGCAGAAATTACCGGACTGACCGCCTCAAATATAAAAGTGAAACTTTTCAGGTGCCGTAAACGCCTGCATGAAGTTCTGAAGAAAAATCTTAAAGAAGAGTTGCATTCCATATTATAAGTTTGCTAATTTTGAATTCCATGAACGCCTTACCCGATAAAAATAACGACCGTCTGCATCAGCTAATTGATGTGAATCTTGCTGAAAAACCATCGCCTGATTTCAATGCAGCCATTATGCAACGTCTTGGACTGGCACCAAAGTCTGTGAAAATCTCCTATGAACCTGCCATTTCAAAAAATGGATGGCTGTTCATTACTCTAGTTGCCGGCATCATCCTTTATTTTGCACTTTCAGGCTCAGGAAACAATCTGCAATCACTGCCGGTTGCAAATGAAATAGGCAAATCTGTCGACACCGGACTCACCGCTCTGACTTCACTATTCGAGAACCCTTCGATGCTTGTTATTTGCATGGCCATTATTTCGGTTTTCATTCTTACAGCCGCTGAATCCTATTATCGTCAGTCGAAACTAAAAACCGCGTGAACCTACGGTTCTGATGAAGAAAAAAACTGCTTTGGTGTTTGGTGGTAATGGTCTCATCGGAACTTTTTTGGTGCAGGAACTTATTCGCGATAACCGATATGCAGAAGTGGTTTTGTTTTTGAGGAAATCGATTCGCTCAAGACATTTAAAATTAAGAGAAGAAATTGTCGATTTCAAAGATTTCAACAATATTTCAAAGGTTGCCGCTGGTGATGAAGTTTATTGTTGTGTAGGAACCACTATCCGCAAAGCAGGCAGTCAGGAACGATTCAGGAAAGTTGATTTTGACTTGCCCGTAAAAATTGCTGAATTGTGTGCTGCCAATCATATAGACAAAATAGCTGTAGTTTCATCCCTTGGTGCAAATCCTGAAAGCAATAATTTTTATTTGCGTACCAAAGGTGAGATGGAAAAGGCTGTTCTCGCTTCCGGTGTAAAGAAAGCTTATTTTTTCAGACCCAGTATGTTGCTTGGCAAACGATCGGAATCGCGACCGGCAGAATTCATTTCCAAATATCTGATGCAGGCTTTATCTTTTCTCTTTGTGGGACCTCTTAAAAAATACAAAGCTATACATGCCAAGAAAGTTGCACGCGCCATGGTTCAGGTAATGAACAACGAACGCGAATCTTCGTTTGTTGAATCATATGAAATGCACTAAAAAAGGCTGCCCTTTTAACTGAGCAGCCTTTCCTTTGTCATCATGAAATTAATTCTTGACCAGCTTGGAAACATGCTGTTTTCCATCATTAGTCAGGAAGGTTACCACATACACTCCTGCACTCCATTCCGAGGTAGCTACCCGCAAAGAATTACCAGAAATCACTTGTGAATTGTAAATCACTCTTCCGGAAACATCCGAAATGGTAATACTTCCTGAATTTTCAGCGCCGTTGACACTGATATCCACAAAATCACTTGTCGGGTTAGGTGCTATTAAAATTGACAAATTACTATTCATTTCATTCAACGAAACAAATCCGTCGCTGACACTGAATTTATCAATAGCTCCTTCAAGTGGATTACTGCTTCCGAATTTGTCTCCAATCGTTACAATCAATTGCATGGTGTTAGAAACTGAAATGTAATCAAGAATACGTTTGCTGGTCTGTACCCATGTGGAATTAGTTGCAGAGGGACCTGTAATTACATCAATAACTGCAGTAGTAGTGCCATTGGAAAGAGAAATTTCCATTGTGTCGTTGGCTGCAGGGTTTGCAGAAAACTGTTCATAGAACCACCGGTGATAATTTACATAAGGATCGGCAATAGCAGAGGGATCAAAAACTGGAGAGGTGAGCACCGTAATTCCATCATCAACATCATCGGCATTCACTGAACCGCCGCCGTTTCCGGTCACATAACAACGATCGGAACAATCTGCTGTCACATCTAAATCCGGATTAGCCTGTATGTTCGTGAAAATAGTACCAACGGGTTCACCCCAGGCCCATGTTCCTCCTGTAGCATTCCCAGATACCGTCCATCCAAAATCGAAAGTAAAATCGTCGTAAATACCCTGTTCAATAGGAATTACAATATTTCCGGGAATGCCAACACCTGCTGTCATGCATCCCGATTTATAACCCCACAATGCAGCCGTAAAATCATATACTCCCGGAGAAATCGTATTCAATGTAAAGTTACCTGTTGCATCTGCAGTCACAACAATATTCAGGTTCGCATTCTGCACCCTGACTTTAGCAAAAGGAACTCCGGCACCTGAAACAGCGTCAACCACCTGACCACTTGCGGAAAATGACTCCAGCTGAACATCGAGCACCGTAAGTTGTCCACTGGCAAGCACTACACCCGTAACCACCTTTGTATTGTAGCCTGCACGGGAAAATTCAACATCAAAAGTTCCCGGAGTGGGATAACCTGTTTTATAATCTCCGTTTAATTTTGATAAAGTCATAGCAGATGTGGTGAGTATTTTAGCCTGAACACCATCAATTGGCAAGCCGGTTGCTAGGTCAGTAACATTACCTTCAAGATAACAGGCCCTAACATAGTATGGCGCAAAAACATAAAAAAAGCCATCCATATCAGCTGCAACAATGTTACCGGAAGGCAGGTATGGAGAAGCATCCCAACATAAAAAACTACCTGTGGTGTAACGGGCAATTTCAATTAGGTTTTCAGGCCTTGCTCCGTCTACGATGGTAAGTTGTGAACCATATGAGGGATTTATTAGAAAATCATTGATGACCCGCACATTGTGCACTTCATGATTTGACATCGTATCATTTACGTAGGTATCGACCAGTTGAATATTCTGAATATCTGATACATCAAAAACACCTAAAGGAGTATTCGCGATTTCATCAGTGGTATAGAGGTATTGATGATTATCAGAAAACCAGGTATTATGGTTAAAGTTTCCCGGCGTTGCCTGTGTTCCTACCAGAACAGGGTTAGCTTTGTCGGTAACATCGATGATACTGAACTGACCATCATAAATTTCAGATCCGTAAAGCGTATCATTGTATACAGTGCCATCATGCAGATAATTGGTATTGTAAGTACCAACATATTGCGGGTTCCAGGGATCATTAAGGCTGCAGATAATTGCTCCCCCTACACCAATGTTAGAACCGAAAATATAGAGGTATTCACCAAATACCTGCACTGTGTGAGATGTACTCAGCTGCCCTGCAATGGCGCCATCGCCATCATATATTTTTGAGATGTATGAATTAGGCAAATTGCTCAAATCGATAATGGTAATACCGCCACCACCTTCTGTTCCTGCATAGGCGTAATGGCCATAAACTTTGATCTCCCTCCACAAACTATTTGCTGCAGGAACGGTAAAGAGCAACACAGGATTGGTGGGAACTGTTACATTAACAATGGCAATACCATCGCCGTTTCCAATCAAGGCAAATTCATTGCCATTGGCATCAGCATAATGCCAAACGCCGGCACAGGTGGTGGGAAAACTCAACTGTCCCAGTTTTTGAAGTTGTTGTATTTGCGCTTTGGCCGGAACGACCAGAAAGCCGATAAGAAAGGCAATTAATATTCTTTTCATAGCAAGGGTTTTAGAAGTTCCAAATTTAGGGAATTCGGCTGATACAAAAGGGCTACCTCATTAAAATGGCGGAACCAACCTTAACTGAAGGGCCAGATACGACGGACTTTTGACTGGATAAGGAATACAATTATACCTGAAAAGGTTACAATGAGTCCGGAAAGCATGAATTTATTACCGGTAGAAACGAAAATGTAAATCCATAAGGCAACAGCCAGTATAACCGGTAGAGGATACAACCACATTTTGAAGGGAAGTCCTGCAGTTCCATATTTTTTACGGAGAAGGATTACCCCAATAGCCTGTCCTATAAACTGGACCATAATTCTCATTGCCAGAATGGCTGTAATAACGTCTGCCAGCTTAAAGGTGAGGCTGAACAAAAAGCCTACACCACCAATGAATAGCAATGAAACATATGGGAAATCACGTGTAGGATGCAATCTGGCAAATATTTTAAAGAACTGTCCGTCGGCTGCAGCAGCATATGGCACTCTGGAATAGCCCAATAAAACTGCGAAGAGTGAAGAAAATGCCACTACCAGAACGAGCGCAGTTGCTATAAAAGCTGCATCTGAGCCATAAATTTTCTCCATGAAGGTGCTCACAATAAATTCCGATTTCATGGCTTCCTGCCATGGAATCACGCTCACCACGCTGATGTTCATTGCCAGGTACAAAAAAGAAATTCCGGCAATCGAAATAAACATACTCATGGGAATGACTTTGCCGGGATTTTTTATTTCACCGCCAAGGTGACATACGTTGTAATAACCAAGGTAACTGTACATTGTTTTTACCGAAGCCTGCCCTAGCAAGGCGAAGAACATGCCTGAAGTGAGCAGCGATAAATCATCTGGTATGAAATTATTACTGATGGTGTGATGAGTGATACCACCCCAAATCAGCCATCCAATGGTTAAAATCACAGCAGCCCACAAAACAATGCTGATGCGCCCGATGGAACCAATTTTGCGGTACAACAAAGCTATTAACAGCAACACCACTGTTCCTGAAACTATTCGTTTGGTAACTTCATCGAGTGGCACCAGATACCCAAAATACTGAGCAAATCCGATGGCTCCTGATGCTACCACCAGAGGTGCCTGAATGAGCGTTTGCCAGATATATAAAAACGACATGAGTCTACCCGTTTTTTCAGAACCATAGGCATCTTTCAGGAAATTGTAACTTCCCCCTGCCAATGGTCGGGCTGCACCCAATTCTGACCATATCATAGCATCAATAAAGGAAAACAGGGCTCCGGCAACCCAGGCCAGAAGAAACCACGGGCCATTCATGATCTGGATAACCAAAGGCAATACCACGAAAGGGCCTATGCCTACCATATCAATCATGTTAATTGCTGTCGACTTCAACAGTCCCAGATCGCGCTTAAGTTCAGCCATTTATGAAATTTAACCTGATTTATTATCCTTCTGTCGAATCAAAATACAACATAAAAAGACACTTAATATTCCTGCAAATTCAGAATTTAATTAATTTTAAGCCATCTTCTAAATTCTTCGCAAAATATGAAAATGATGTTACCCAAAATGAAAAATCTGTTTCTCACAGGAATTTTACTTTCCGCAGCCATGGCCTCTAATGCCGGAAATACAGGCTCGGCAGGTTGTTCAGACGCCGGCGTTGCAGGATCATCTGCCGATTCTGTTTGCTATTCTGTTGCGGTAAATCTGACCTTGACGGGATACACCGGAAATGTGATTCAATGGCAAAGCTTCAACGGAAGTGTATGGGTTGATGAAACCGGAACCGGATCCAACACCGACAATTACCCTGTAAGCCTTTTAGCCTCTACCCTTTTCCGGGCAATTGTTACGCAGACTGCATGCCCACCCGATACATCAAATGAAGTTCAGATCACAGTGGGTGTGATTCCGGCTCCAACAGGAGTGGCTACCTCCCGTTGCGGACCCGGTACTGTTACCCTTCAGGGCACAGGATCCGGTACATTGGAATGGTACACTGCCCCTACAGGTGGCACTCAGGTTGCAACCGGTTCCAATACTACTGCTTTTATACCTGCCACAACAACTTTATGGGTTGAAGATAATGTGCTTGGCGGAGGTGGAAATGCAAGCCCTTTGCAAATTATGGAGTTTGATATCGGTGCTAATGACTACCTCGAAATTCAAAATGTTTCTCCTGTGCCTGTTGATGTCACCGGTTGGAAAGTGGCTCTGAATAACAGTTACACCGACATCAATCTGGTGAACGGCAATGTTGCAGTTTTATCAGGTATCATGCAACCTGGTGATATTATTGTTTACACCGACCTCGCTGCCGGCCCTAACTACTGGGGAAGTAATATTCTGTGGAACCCCGGTGCTTTCCCAGGCTTTACCGGATGGGCGCTTATCATCGATGATTTGAACACTCCTAAAGATTTTGTGGCACTTAACTGGCCTTCAGCAAACATTGCCGGTATGTCGGTGGTAGTAAATGGCGCAACCATCACACCGGCATCTATTTGGACCGGCGATGGCGTTAACATTTCTACTGTCACAGCCACTACCGGAGTCACACGATCAGTCTCCTCTGACAATGACAACAATACTGATTTTACAATTCAGAATCTCAGTATCGGCTTTACAAACGCAGGACTTACTCTTCCTTTCTCCGGGTTTGGATGTGCTAGTCCAAGGGTGCCTGTTCAGGTTACCATCAACCCCTCTGATCCAATAACCATCGATGCTTCTGCAACAGCTTTATGTCTTTCCGGATCAGCAACGTTTACTGCATTGAGCAACAATCCTAATTATGTATATACCTGGTCGCCGGCTACAGGACTCAGCGGTACTACAGGTGCTTCAGTTACCTGTACCCCTGCAGTTACTACCACTTATGTAGTCATAGGTGATGATGGAACATGCTCCAATGTGGATACCGTTACAATTTCTGTTGGCGCTCCTACTGTCCCAGGTATTGCCAGCACTGTTCAGGATACTATTTGTTTGGGAAAAGATACCGATCTCCTTCTTACCGGATCAACAGGTAATATTCAATGGCAGCATTTGAATGGAAGTGTTTGGGTTGATGAAACAGGACCAGGCAATAACACCGCGACTTATAATGTGGCTCCTGTTGTCAACACTACTTACAGAGCCTTCGTAAGCAGTGGAAGTTGTCCTTCTGACAGCTCCAATATTATTGATATTGTCGTTCTTTCCATTGCTGATCCCACCACCACCGATGATTCGGTATGCGGAAGTGGTTCAGTTACCTTAACTGCAACGGGAGCGGGCAACCTGAACTGGTATGCAGCTTCGGCAGGTGGACCAATCATCAATACTGGTTCCACCTATACTTTCAATGCTTCAACCACAACAACAGTTTATGTTGAGGCTTTCGCCGGAACAGATTACAGTATTGGTGCTCCCAATTCAGGATTTGGTAACCAATCACAAACTTCCAGCACCGATTATGGAATGGCTTTCGATGTGATAAGACCCGTTACCATAGATGTGGTGCATGTTTATCCTGCACAAACAGGTAATGTCACTATTAATCTTCGTCAAACTGCCGGCGGACCGATTCTCGCAACTTATACTCAGGCAGTAACCGCCTTCACAGGAAAGGTGCCTTTGTATGTAGGATTCTCTGTTCCTGTTGGCACAGGTTATCGCTTGGAGGTAGCTGCAGGAAGTGTGCAATGTCAACAAAACACAACCGGTGCAACGTATCCTTACACAACTGCCGGAGGACCACTCAACATTACGGGTTATTATAATCCCAATTTCGCTTCGGGCGGAGCTTATTTGTGGTTGTATGACTGGAAAGTCTCTGAAGGTTGCCGTAGTAACCGCATACCTGCAACTGCTACTGTGAATCCATTCCCTTCTGTTCCGGTAATTACTCAAAACTTCAACACCCTTACTTCTTCTGCTCCAACAGGTAATCAGTGGTTGCTGAATGGTGTTATCATTCCCGGTGCTGTCACTCAAACCATCACAATCACTCAAACCGGAAATTATACTGTTGCCGTAACTGTGAATGGATGTACCACTCTTTCACCGGTATTCCAAGTTGTGGTTATTGGAATCAACGAGATACCCTCAGGGGCTGTTTCAGTTTATCCAAACCCGGTTAACGACCAGTTGAATATTGAATTGAAAGACGGTATTCATATTTCAGAAATCACTATCAAGGACATTGCGGGGCGCGAGGTATACTCTCAAAAGCTTGCATTGACCCCAACAAAAGTGGTGGTTTCTACAACAAAATTCCGTTCAGGCACTTATCTCCTTGAATTGAATTCAGCCAATGGAATCATCAGGAAACAAATCAGTGTAACCCACTAAAAAGCACTGATACCAAGGAAAGGCGACTAAAATTAGTCGCCTTTTTTTTGCCCTCTTAATCAACATTTAATTGTGAATAAGTATGTTATATGGGAAGTGAACCGGCAAGCCAACCTATATAATTTTGACGCGGACAATTTATCACACTGCCCCGTGATTATAGAATTATCCAATCTCAAAACATGAAAAGGCCCCTGTACTTATTATTACCAATTGCTTTATTTGCCGGTTGCAAAGATTATAAACCGGAAATGGAACGTGCCCTGATGGAGCGCGATTCGGTGCTTTATATGAGTGAAGTAAAAGACTCATCTATAAATGCATTCCTTTCAACATTAACTGAAATTGAAACCAACCTCGACAGCATCACTCAGAATCAGGAGAACATTGCTATGGAAACCAAAGGTTCTGCCGATGTTGAATTCAACAAAGACATCAGAGAAAGGATTAATGAAAACATTACCGTTATCAATGATCTGCTTACTAAGAATAAGGAGATGATTGCCGCGTTGAATGAAAAGCTTCGCAAATCCAATATCAATATTTCTTCTTTGAAGAAAATGATCGAGAAACTCAATGGTGATATTGCTGCCAAGGATGCCGAGCTTGCTACTTTAAACACACAGCTTGCCGACTTGCGACTGATGGTTGACAATCTGAATCATTCAATGGATTCTTTAACTGTTCAAAACCAACAAAAAGAAGCCGTTATCAACGAGAAAACAAATCAGCTGAACACTGCTTATTGGGCCATAGGAACCTACAAACAACTTAAGGCAAGTAACATTCTGAATAAACAAGGTGGCTTCCTTGGTATAGGTAAAGAAAAAGTACTGAAGACCAACTTCAATAACGAAGGCTTTAATCAGATTGATGTTACCAAAGTGAACATATTTGAAATCAACAATAAATCGGCCAAGGTGATTACTAACCACCCTACCGATTCATATACAATGGAAAAAGATGCCAAGGGAGTAATCCTGAAGCTCGAAATTACAGACCCAACCAGATTCTGGAAAGCATCCAAATATCTGGTCATAGTTACTGGTTAGCTTTTCTGTTCATGAAGATGGGGAACCCGGTGTTGCGCAAGCTTCACCGGGTTATTTTTTGCAGAAAAGGTTTAGTTGGTATACACTCAGTGCAGCACTGTTTTTACAGTTGATGCTTCATTACATACCCTGAACTGATTATTATTGAAAACCGCCAATGGCTTTCCCTTCAGTTTCATCCCTAAAAACGGAGTATTTTTCGAGCGTGATACCATATTTTGTGTGGTAAGTTCCCACTCTATGGCAGGGTTGAAAATGGTAAGATCAGCTTTACTTCCAATTGCTATGTCATGCAATGGAAGATTAAAGGCCTGACGGGGAAGGGTTGTGAAATTTCGAATCAGTGTCCCGATTCCCAATTTATTTCCTGCAGCAGTATTGGCCACCGCAAAAGCTGTTTCAATTCCTGAAATTCCGAATGCCGCAAAGTCAAATTCAACCTGCTTGGATTCTTCATCTTCCGGAGAATGGTCAGAACAAATAGCATCAATGGTGCCATCAGCAAGGCCTTGAATCAATGCCTCGATATCGGCAGCCGTTCTGAAGGGAGGCTTTACTTTTAAATTGGTGTCAAACTTCAAAACAGTGGTGTCATCGAAAAATAAATGATGAGCAGCCACATCAGCAGTGATTGCCAAACCGTTTTTCCTGGCCTTTCTGATCATGTCAACTGCTCCTGCTGTTGAGATGGTTGAAAAATGGAGTCTTCCTCCTGTATATTCACATATGCTGATATCGCGGTTTACCATCAGTTCTTCGGCGAAAGCCGGCATACCTTTCATACCTGCCATGGTGGATGGAATTCCCTCATTTACCTGAGCTTTTCCTGATATCCCTTTTTCATCAGGGAAATGCATGATTACACTTCCTGCATTTCTGGCATACTGCATGGCTCTTAAAAACAAACCTGCATCGCCTACAGAGCGATGATCATCGGTAAAAGCTATGGCACCTGCCTGTTTCATATCAAACATTTCGGTGATGTCTTTTCCTTCCCGGTTAACCGACAAGGCTCCCGTTGGAAAAACAGAAACCACATGGCTCGATGATTTGCTGATTAAATATTCGATATCCGCTTTAGTCTGAATCACCGGTTTGGTAGAGGGCATTAATATAACTCCCGTAAAACCTCCTGCCAAAGCAGCTTCAAGACCATTCACCAATCCTTCCTTGGTTTCAAAGCCGGGATCTCTGAAGTTTGCCTTGCAGTCGAGCCACCCTATCGATACCATTGCACCCTGTGCATTATAAACAGGTGTGCCGTCAGGAGGCTCAATGCCGGGTCGCATTTGTGCGATGTGACCATTCAAAATTAACAGATCGGTGGGAGCAGCAGCTACTTCTCCCTTTGCGTTGACTGTAATGACAGATTGAATGAGAAGGTTCATTTTTTCCAGAACTTTAGTAATAGAATTTCAATTGCGAGAAACAAGAGTACCAGTATAATACAGTATTTCCATAAACGGATACCTTCACTTTGTCTGCTGAAATGATTTTTCAGTTCGGCTTTTGAAACATCAACTACCGATACCGACCCCAGGCGCACCGACTCAATCATTTCTTCAAGTGCAGCAGTGTTCATGAATTCCATCTGCGATTCATCCCTGTTAAAGTTAAATGAGGGAGCAAAGAGTAATTCATTGTTGTTTTTCAACTCGTAATTCCCGGCCTCTTTTACCTGATGATTCAGCTGAATCAGAATTCCTGAAGCTGTTGCACGGTAGCCCGGAATAATATCAAAACGCAAAGCATCATTGGTCAGATGAAACACCTCTTCACCACCAATACTTCGGGGAGGCAATTCAATGAAATCGTCTTTACCAATGAACCCGGCATGAACTACACTTCTTTCACTTAGCAAGGCAATTCTATACATTACCGGAACAAATATAGCATGACGGGCAAGATTCGTCATGCCCCCTTCAAGGGAAGCATGAAACAAATACACGATACCTTTTCCGCTGGCAATTTTGCTCAATAAGGGAGCACCACTTCTCAGTTGCATCAACACCGATTGAGCCCGGGCTCCTCCTGATTGAGTATAGTATGCCTGAACAAGTGGCAAATCGGTCTGGTCATTGATTCTGCCTGAATTGCTGAATACACCTTCAAAAACAGGGTCATCAAGTGTCAGTTTTTCAACTTTTTCATTGTTCACCATCATGGCACTGAAGGGAGTGATGGAAAGTTCATTGAAAAAAGAAGTATATGATGTGAAATCAATTGCTGAATCGGGAATGATCACTAAGGTGCCTCCATTCTTTACGTATTTTGCAAGTTCAGAAGAGAGTCCGCTTGAAATGGTTGTCGCCTCATTAACTATCAATAATTTATTTTTGGCAAAAGAGGAGTAGTCAATTTGACCTTCGGGTGATTCACTTAATGCGAAGTACGAATCACCACCAAACAATGCTTTTAGGTAGGGTCCGGAACGGGAGCCATTGATGATGCCAACCGGTAGATTCTGTGCAATGTTGAATGAAAAGAAATAATGATCATCAAAGATGATAGGATTATCGGTGATAATCACTTCACCTTTCTGCCATCCGGTACCAACCGGAGTGAATGTTAGTTTAATATCGGCATATTTGGATGGAGCAACTGAAACACCTGCCACGGCTTTCTGACTGCCATTCACAATCAGTTTAACAGGTAATCCTTCCACATCAATTTTACCGGAATTTCTGATTCTTACATTCAGCTCGGCAGGTTGATTCTGCTGTACTACCGGAGCCGTGAACCAGCATGAGTCAACGTAAAGGTTCGATGTTTCGGAAGCATTCACCGGAATGAATATCACTTCGAGAGATGAATCCTGCTGAATAGCTGCAATGTTGGCCATTGGCACCTGAAAATCGGAAAGAATCATAGCCGTTTTCTCTTCAGCACCTGAAGCACTCAGCGCATCTTTCTGGCGGGTAATAATTTCAGTGAGTTTCCGGGAAGAGGGGCTTATTCTAACCTGATCCAGGGTACTGATAAATTCATCTCTGCTTAGCAATCTCTGATGAACAGGGTCAAAATCGTTGGTGAGCAACTGAAAACGATCAGATGGCTGGTAAGCCTGTGCAATTTCTTTTGCTTTTTTAACAGACACATCCAGCAATGTTCCCTCTCTGGTAACGGCATCCATGCTAAATGAATTATCAATAAAAATACTGACTGCCCGTGAGGCTGCCAACTTTTTTCCTGTTGCCACAGGAACATAGGGCTGAGCAAAAGCCAGAACCAGGAAAATAACAGCCAATATTCTGGAAATCAATACCAATAAATGCTTGAGGCGGGACCTGTTGGTGGTTTCTTCTTTTAATTCACGCAGGAACCTGACATTGGTAAAATAGACCTTTTTGAACCTTCGGAAATTGAAAAGATGAACAATTACGGGAACAGCAACTAACAGAAGGGCAAAGAGAAAACCCGGGTTAACGAAGCTGATATTCATCCAGATAAAGAGGCTTACTTTTAAGATCGGCCTCAAAGATAACGAAAAACCCCCAAAATTCTTTTATTAACACGCGGGTGTCAATTAAATTCCCAAGGGTCCCCTCCATCCCATTTCTGAGGTCATAAATTTGTTGTACCCATTATTCATTTATGTTCCACCTTATCGTTCTTAACTAACCTGCGAATGGCAAAAAAATCAGACCGGAAAATATTTGTAATAGATACTTCAGCAATTTTATTTGATCATAACGCCATTCACAATTTTAAGGAGCACGATGTGGCCATACCCATTACGGTACTGGAAGAAATTGATCGCTTCAAAAAGGGTAATGATGTGATCAATTTTGAAGCCCGGGAATTTATACGCAATATTGATAAACTGAGCGGACAGTTTTCGCTTCAGGACTGGATACCTCTCAATGGTCCTACCAAGGGTCATTTTAAGGTGTTGATGCATGAAAAGGCGAAAGTCGATGCCAATGTCGTTTTTGGTGAGAAGAAAGCCGACCACAACATACTGAACGCAGCACTTCATCTCCGTGATGAAGAAAAAGGCAGAAAGGTGATTCTGGTATCTAAAGATATCAACCTTCGTCTCAAAGCCAAATCACTAAATCTGCAGGCTGAAGACTACCAAACCGGAAAGGTAAAAGATATTGAAGGCCTTTATACGGGCAAAACAATCATCGAGAATGTAAATAAGAAATTTATCGATCTCATTTATAAAGACGGTCATTGCAATTTCACTGATCTCATAAAGAAAGGCAAGCCGGTAGCCAATCATTATTATATTTTGAGAAGTAAATACGAATCCAATTCAGCTCTTGCTTTTTACAATCCTGAATCGGGACGATTGGAGCGTGTGATGAAAGAAACTGCCTATGGCATCCGGCCTCGAAATGCAGAGCAAACTTTTGCCATGCATGCCGTGCTGAATCCTAATGTAAAACTGGTTACTGTACAGGGAGTGGCAGGTACCGGTAAGACTCTTATTGCTCTTGCATCGGCGCTGCAGATGAAGCAAAGCTACCGTCAGATTTATCTCGCAAGACCCATCGTTCCGCTCAGCAATAAAGATATCGGTTATTTACCAGGCGATATCAAATCAAAAATCAACCCATATATGGAACCGTTATGGGATAACCTCAAATTTATTCAGGGCCAGTACAAGGAAACCGATAAAGAATATCAGAAAATTTCTGATATGGTGGATAACGAAAAATTACACATTACTCCCCTTGCCTACATCAGAGGCAGAAGCCTTTCCAACATTTGTTTTATTATTGATGAAGCACAAAATCTTACGCCTCACGAAGTGAAAACAATTATTACCAGAGCAGGCGAAAACACCAAGATTATTTTTACCGGAGATGTAAATCAGATTGACACACCGTATCTTGACTCACACAGTAACGGACTTTCTCATATCATCGATAAAATCAAAGACAATCCTCTTTACGCACATATAACTCTTGAAAGAGGTGAAAGATCTGAGCTTGCCAACCTTGCTGGAGCGTTGCTTTAACAGGAATGGTTAATATTGTCCGTTGATACCGGATCCAAAGAGTGCGAAATCGTATTTAACCGGATCATGCGGATCCATTTTCCGGAGATTTTCAGTGAGCTCAGCCACCGCTTTCCAGTCATCTTGCTTCCTGCTTAATAAGCCTAATTGCCGTGCTACTCTTCCTGAATGCAAATCAAGGGGACAGTATAAATGAGCAGGAGAAACCGATTTCCAAATGCCAAAATCTACTCCGCAGTTGTCCCTTCGCACCATCCATCTTAAATACATATTAAAACGTTTGGCTGCTGATCCCCGCAAGGGATCGCCCATATGACGGGTTGTACGGGGTGCGGCTCCTTTAATGAAAAAAGCAGACCGGAATGCTGATATCGCAAACGCACCATCAAAATCATGCTTTTCAAGACAATTTTTATAAAGTGCTTCCGGACCACCATGCTTTTTGTAAATCATCTGTAACGATTTTACGAAGCCTATAGCGTCTTCCCCATTGAAAGTTCTGTGAACAAAAGCAGCAAGACGGTCAAGTTCTCTTTTCCCTGCTGTGGTTACAAATGCATGTGGCGCATCATCCATCATGGCCATGAGTCTGACAGCATTCTTCAGAATCACAGGCCTTTGTCCCCAGGATATCAATGCCGTTAGCAATCCGCTTACCTCAATATCGCCCTTGCTGTTATAGCGACGAGGAACTGAAATCGGGTCAGCCTCAATAAATGAAGTGTTATTGTATTGAAAAACTCTGTCATCTAGCAGTAATTTTAGTTCCGATTCACTCACGACACGCCTTTTCATATGCTAAAATTACTATATTTGAATATACAAAAAACTCGGGCCTATGATCAAAAAGCTACTTACACTATTTCTTATTGCAATTTCATCTTCGGTAATTGCCCAACCGGCAAGTCAGATCCCTTACAGTCCTTCTTCATCATGGAGCATCCGAAACGGTTATACCAACGGCGGAAACTGTGTGACGTATTATGACAACACTTACACCTTCCTTAACGATTCTGTAATCAACGGAATTGTTTATCATCAACTTTGGGCAACCGGAGAAAGCTACCAAACGCAATTTCAGCCCGGAGGTGGATGCAACACCACGCATACCGGTTTCTCTGAACCCAAAGGATTCTTCAGAAATGTAGGAGATAAAGTTTATTATTTGCCTGAAAATTCTCTTACCGAATCGTTACTGTATGATTACGACATGCAGGTTGGCGATACCATCCCTGAAACTTACAACCACTTTGGCTTCAATGTTACCACTGTTGTGTCTATTGATACTGTGATTGTAAATGGTGTGGCTCGTAGAAAATTCAATCTCAGCACCACCTATGTCATGTCAACCTTCATCATTGAAGGTATCGGTCACGAAAGGGGCCTCTTCGAACCTATGGATGTGATGCTGGATTTTGCCGGTCAGTTGTTTTGTTATTCTGAAAATGGAGTTGCCGTTTATCCACTCACCAATGCTTTCTGTTTTGCCGGATTAAACAATCTCCCGGATGCTGCACTGGTAAAGGTTTATCCCAATCCATCATCAGGGTCATTCGAACTGGATCTTTCAGGAATGAAGGGTGGTGTTCAGGAAATTACCATTCTGGATGCGAATGGCAAAAAACTGAACTTAAGTTTCAAAGCAGAAAGTAATGGACATTATTCTTTCAGCATGAATACCAAGGGAGTTTACACCGTACGCGTTATAGGTGTGAACAAGGCTGTTGCAACACAAAAACTGGTGATTATCTGATCTGATCAGGCGATCGACCAACATGTTTCAAGGATCTCAAAATAATTTTGAGATCCTTGTTTATTTTGTAATCGCGGGCATACAAAGCATTAATCCTTTCAGCAGCTGAACTTCCCGGAACCACCTGACCCAATCCATCAGAAGGAAACAAAATTCCGGGGCGCATTCCTTTGGTGATTTTCTGATCTTTATAGGGAATAAAACCTACCCAGCTGAATCTTCCTGATAATACTCTGAAGATATTGGAAAGTAATCCTCCTGCATTGGAAACGATGAATAACAATACCGGAGTTGCAATTAAAAGCGAAAGCGAAGTACCAATATCGAGTAGCCGTTTGTTTCTACGGTTAGAACGGGTACTGATTGCATTCATATCAACCAGGTACAGGTCCCCCTGATCATCAATGGAGTTACTACCGATGATAAAAAGGCTTTCGGGTGGAGCAATTTTATATTCGATATCGAGTCTGCTCAGCAACAGCATCTGATCAATGATCTCCTGCGACGATACATCTTTGGCACAAAAAATAACCTCACTCACTGCATAAAGCGAAGCCACTTCATTCAACTTAGAAACATGCCCGAGATAATAACCTGAATATGCCTCTTCTGCATTTGCAATCCCTTCGGTAGTAGCTACAAAACCGATGAATGAAACAGGGGATCCCGACAGTTGCAAGAGCGACAATACCCGCTTTCCTTCCTCGGGACCGCCAGCGATGATCAGATTTTTCTTTTCATTTTTTTCGAGCTTGTATCCCTTAATACCGCTGATGTCGAGCAATACCCTGAGACTGGCCGATGACAAACTGGCCCATGCCGTTCCTAACAGAATCAGAGCTCTTGAGAAACGGTATTCTTCACTCAGCAAGGCATACACCACAAGAATAAAAAGGGTCCCTGAAAGTATGCCTCTAACAGCTCTGGATATACGTAAAGGCCTGTTATACCCCCCACTGAAATAAATGGAGGTAATCCAGATGACCACATACAGCGGTACTACCAGATACATGAACAATGGTGGGTAATGCAATTCCTTAACAGCGTTTTCCCAGTACCATTTCAGCGCAACCATGCCCGATAAAAACAACAATCCATCGGCAGCAGGCAGGGCAATGCTTTTAACAAAACGGTTCAGAATGGCTATGCCGGCACGGAGGTAAACTGCAATGTTGATGAGAAACGAAAAGATTCTGGCATTCGATTGGGAAAAATGCTTGGAAGCAAAAATGATCATCGCCTTATAA
>ERZ650309.582-NODE-582-length-17957-cov-4.350128_pt1 | contig 17957 bp, 11 predicted proteins | sample MGYA00376245_ERZ650309 | MGnify/ENA primary metagenome ERZ650309 (study PRJEB26733, sample SAMN07839294) | wastewater metagenome | biome: urban; feature: wastewater treatment plant; material: waste water | place: USA: North Carolina | collected 2016-04-26 ...
ACGAGATATGCCTAAGTGACTGGAGTTCAGACGTGTGCTCTTCCGATCTCGTGCCACTGTTTCATTGCTTCGGCTGCGTGATTGGCGTGCTAGGGGCTTACACGCACGGAGCGTGTCTATGCCCAATTGAGTTTTTCGACGCGCGCAAAGTTCTGGAAACTGTCGAAGCCGAACGCTGCACCTCACTTTACGGCGTGCCGACAATGTTTCTGGCTGAGATGGAAGACCCGGAATTTTCGCGCTTCAATCTTTCCAGTTTGCGAACCGGAGTGATGGCGGGCGCACTTTGTCCGGAAGCGTTGATGAAACGAGCCATTGCGGAAATGAACCTGCGCGAAATCACAATCATTTACGGCCTGACTGAAGCTTCGCCGGGAATTACGCAAACTCGCCGAGATGACACGCTGGAACATCGCACACAAACCGTCGGCGAAGTCCTGCCCGAAATGGAAGTAAGGATTGTTGATCCTGCAACAGGCGAAGCTCTTGGCGTGAACCAGCCCGGCGAACTTTGTGTGCGTGGGTACAACGTGATGCTGGGTTATTACAACAACCTTGAAGCGACCGCCAAAGCGATCGATACCGACGGTTGGCTGAAAACTGGCGATCAGGCGACGCTGGACGCCGAAGGGTATGTGCGAATCACCGGCCGCATCAAAGACCTGATCATTCGCGGCGGAGAAAACATCTCGCCCAAAGAAATCGAAGACTTGCTGCGTCAACACGCGGCGGTTTCTGACGTTTACGTTTACGCGATCAAGAGCGAATTTTTCGGCGAAGAAGTCGGCGCGGCAGTGAAAGTGAAAGCTGGCGAAACAACAACCGAAGAAGAGTTGAAAGCTTTTTGCCAGGGCAAAATGGCGCGCTTCAAAATTCCGCGCTACTGGCGTTTTGTCGCAGATTTTCCGATGACGGCATCCGGCAAGATTCAGAAGTTCAAGTTGCGCGAAACGCACGAACAACAGTTAGGGCTGTAATCCGGTGACGGCCCGCTTGCTACCGCGCGCGGTACTGACCAGCTTTGGATTTCAAAATGACGACTCAACCAATCACACGCGATCAGTTTCGGTACTGGAAAACCATCGAAGTCCGCTGGGGCGACATGGACGCGCAGGGCCACGTCAACAACACAGTGTATTTCACCTACTGCGAATCGGCGCGCGTTGAATTGCTGCGCAAGATTGGCTTCAAAGGCAAACAAGCTGGCTTGACCGAAGGCCCCTCGCTGGTTCACGCGTCCTGCGATTTCAAACGGCAGGTCGTGTATCCCGCCAAACTCGATGTCGGTTTGCGCGTAGATCGAACAGGCGAGCGCAGCTTTAAGATGGTTTACGGCATCTTCTTTCACGGCACAGACGACATTTCCGCCATTGCCACCAGTGTCAATGCCTGGGCCAATTACGCCGAAGGCCGCTCCGTCAAATTGCCCGAAGACATTCGCGCTGCGCTGGCTGAATATCAGTAACAGTTTTGCCGGCAACAAAGTCCGACAAGCTGGCAGCTCGTCGAACTATTCGGCAACCTCCGCCAGTTCCGCCCATCGAGTCATATCACGATCAAGCTGGTCGTTCAGTGTTTGCACTTCTTCGTACAGTTTGGCGACCAGGACATGGTCGCTGCCGTTGGCGGCAAGGCTGGCTTCGGCTTCGGCTTTGCGAGTTTCGGTTTCGGCGATGCGAGCTTCGAGTTCTTCAAACTCGCGCTTTTCTTTGAAGGTCAGCTTGCGCTTGGCTGAAGGTTCGGCGGCAATCGGCGCAGCCTGTTTTTGTTCGCGCGCTTTGATTTCGGCTTTGGCGACGGCGAAGGCTTCGGATTTTTCGCGCCCGCGGATTTCCAGAAAAGTCGTGTAATCGCCAGGATATTCCCGGACGCTCCCTTCACCTTCAAACCGGAAGATATATTCAATCGTGCGGTCAAGAAAGTAACGGTCGTGGCTGACGACGACCAGACAACCGGCAAACGTTTCCAGGTATTCTTCCAGCGCAACCAGCGTAGGAATGTCCAGGTCGTTGGTGATTTCGTCCAGCAGCAACAGATTCGGCGCGCCCATCAGCATTCTCAGCAGATATAGCCTGCGCCGCTCTCCACCAGAAAGCGTAGCAATCGGCTGATATTGCATTGCCGGAGCGAACAGAAAACGTTCGAGCATTTGGCTGGCCGTGATCCAATCGCCTTCGACGGTTTGAATGCGCTCAGCGACTTCTTTGATGTAATCAATCAAACGCTGCGACTCATCGAATTCGCGGTTTTCCTGATCGTAATAACCGATGACGACCGTCTCGCCTTTTTCTACCTGACCGGTGTCGGGCTGCAAACGTCCGGCGATGATTTCCAGCAAGGTCGTTTTCCCTGCTCCGTTTGCGCCGATGATGCCGATCTTGTCGCCGCGTTTGAACTGGTAGCTGAAATTGTTGACGACAGTTTTGCCGTCCCAACTTTTGCTGACGCCAGTTAATCCCAAAATCTTTTTGCCCAAGCGGTTGGATTCAAAGGCGATGTCGAGCGATTTCTTGTCGGCAATGTCGCTCGCGGCTTGGCGGGATTGTTGAATCAGTTCATTGGCCCGATCAATGCGGGCTTTGGCTTTGGTGGTGCGCGCTTTCGGGCCTCGTCGCAACCATTCCAGTTCACGTCTGGCCATTTGCTTCAGCTTCTGCGCTTCGACGACTTGGCGCTCTTCCTGTTCCTGCCGCTTTTCCAGATACGTCGCGTAATTGCCCGTAAAAGATTGAACTCGTCCACGGTCAATTTCCAGGATGCGGTTCGTGACTCGATCCAGAAAGTATCGGTCGTGCGTCACCAGCAACAGCGCGCCTGAAAAATCGGCCAGCCAATGTTCCAGCCATTCAACCGTTTCAGCGTCCAGGTGATTGGTCGGTTCGTCCAGAATCAGCAGGTCAGGCTTAATGAACAGGCTGTGCGCCAGAGCGACTCGTTTGCGCTGACCACCGGACAGCGTCGCCATCTTTGCGCTGAGGTGCGTGATGCCGAGTTCGTTCAGCATCGCTTTCAATTCGACTTCCAACTGCCATGCGCCAGAGATTTCCAACTGTTCCGCCAAGTCGGACATTTGCTTGAGCAGTTTTTCGTCAGTTCCCCCCTCTTCCGCCAACTGGTCACAAGCAATTTCGTATTGGCGCAGCAATTCCAGCTTTTGATGCAAAGCGTCGTTGCTGCCGGCGAACACGGCTTCGATAACGGTTTGATTGGGATCGAACGGCGGGTTTTGCGACAGGTAAGCGATGACTTTGCCGTTGGCAACGACTACCCGACCGGTGTCGGCCTCTTCTTCACCAGCAATGACTTTCAACAACGTCGTTTTGCCGGAACCATTGGCGCCGATGACACCAATCTTGTCGGCTTCGTCCAAACCAAAAGAGACTGAAGAGAAAAGCGGCTTGATGCCGAAGGTCTTACTGACATTTTCGAGCGAAAGAATATTCATCTGATAAGTTCTGTGCACGCTTCCATCGTGCTGTGTCGGCTATTCGCGCTTTGGCAAAAAGCTGGGCGCATCGTTCTATCGGCACGCTGGAAGCGGCGTGCGTACTCAGATCAAAAAGCTTTGCTGTTGAGCCGGATCAGTTCAAGCTCAAACACTAAAGTCGAATTGGCGGGAATGGTGCTGTGCGGTTGATCGCCGTAGCCAAGTTGAGGCGGAACGATAATCTTGCGTTTGCCGCCTATGCGCATGGCATCAATTCCTTCTTTTGAATTTCCCCCAACCCCATAGTTCCATCCCTTAATGATCCCGGTTTCACCGACGGTGAAATCAATCAAACCGCCATCAAATTTGTGGCCATCCAGAAATTTGCCGACATAAGCAACTTTTACGCTTTGCCCCATCAAAGGACGCGGGCCACTGCCAACGACCAAATCTTGATATTGAAATCCTGATGGAGTTGTTTTCATCTCGCCCGGCACGGGTGAAGCTGCCGGAGTCGCCACAGGCGTCGCGACGGGTTCCGGTGTCGGAGTCGGCTTGGTCGTGGCGACCTCCGTCGAAGAGGTGCAAGCAGTCAGAGTAAACAAGCAGATCAAAAAGGCGTATGAAAGCGCTAAGCGGTTTTGCCGCATGATGAATTTCCTCCGGTTGTGATGAATTGAAATCGCCTTTGGGCGGGCGGCCTGTATAATAGCGACCGCTTTGGTTGTGGTCAAAAATCACCTGCTCAAAAGGAGTCAACATCGTGCCACTGAAAGTCCCAACGCTTCGCTCTCAGAAGCCGGAAATCAAATCTTTAGTCATCGCCGTAGAGTTCAACCAAACGCGAATCACTGCTGCTTTGGTTGACGATCAAGCACGCATCGTCGCCGAACGCCAGGCGAAAACTCCGCAACGAACCACTCGCGCAGCGATTGCATCCATCGCCGAATCAATTCTTGCTCTGGCGGCGACCCAAGAACGCGGCAATCATCCGATCTCGGCAATCGGCTTGGCAGTTCCCGGCATAGTTGATCCACAAACCACACGAGTTTCAATTCCCAGCGTGAACGGTTCCAAAGCCTGGACGCGCGTCCCGCTGATCGAAACTCTGGCTGAAATTCTGGACGAATCCGGCCACGACATTCGCACGCACGTCACCGAAAAACGAGCACGCGCCGGGCATGCAGTTTCAGGGCACCCGGCAATGATGGTGAGTTCGACGGCAGCGGCGATGGCAGCGGCTGAAAGCTGGCACGGAGCCGCACGCGGTAAACATAACGTGGTGTTTCTTTCACTTGGCTCTGAAATTGAGGCCGGAATTTTAGCCGATTGCCGAGTGCTCAGCGGAGCCACAGGCCTGGCGGGCGCAGTCGCCTGGTTGGCTGTTGGTCAGGAATTCAAACACGAATATGAAGCCAACGGCTGTCTGTCTGCAGAAGCAACCATCACATCTTTGACTCGGCGAGCAGTAGAAGAAAATGTTGGTTATGACGGATCAATGCTCGGCGGCCTAGTTCAAACCGGAGCAGAATTCGACGCGGCCACAGTCATTCGCGCAGCCCGCGGCGGAGACAAGCTGGCAATCAAAGTTGTCACGGACACTTGCCATTGGGTGGGACGCGGCATCGCCAATCTGATTTCCATTCTCAATCCTGAAACCGTGGTGATTGGTGGCGAATTGGGATCGGCGCTGAAACCATACCTGGATGAAATCCGCGAAGAAGCTCGCCGATGGGCGGCGCCTGATGCGGCGAAACAATGCCGAATTCTTGCCGCTACGGTTGGCGAAAAAGCTGTGCTGATAGGTGCCGCGCGGCTGGCTTGGTTGAAAGCTGAAAAGTGATTTTGCAAAAGCAGGTTCTGAAAACAGTTGCGGCTGATTCCTCTACATTGAGAAATCAGCCGCATTAGTTTTGGCGATGTGCCTTGCCGCTAAGGCTTGATCGGCGGTTTCGCGGTTGAAGTTCCAGACGTGCCAGAAGATTCCTGGCCGGATTTCGTGTCGCTCGATGAACCGTTGGAGTCCGTGTTCTTTTTCAGCCTTGGACGTCCAGGGGTTTCGTCAGTCGTCGAAGGTGCCGTTTCTGGTTTTGCGGTAGGCGTCTGGTCAGCGGATTCCACATTATCGCGGCGTTTCAACACCGGGCGACCTGTTTCCGTATCGCTTTTTGAGCTTTCAGCAGAACTCCCGGAATCGGCTGATCCTTCGCGGCGTTTCAGGACAGGGCGACCGCTTTCCGACTCACTCTTTGAAGCTTCAGGTTCAGCAGTGGAATCTTCGCGGCGCTTCAGCACCGGACGGCCATTGTCGTCAGAAGTCTGGCCGGTCGAATCTGAACTATTATCAGCCGATGGATCGCGGCGTTTCAGTACTGGACGATTGGGCGCGTCAGAATCATTTCGATCAATGCTGCGATCATCGGTGTCGGTTTGCGGACGGCGTTTCAGCGTAGGTCGCCCGTCATCCCGTGAACTTGACGAGCGATGCGATGCGCTGACGGCAGTCAACCGTGATTTCACTTCGCGGAACTCCGAACTGCTGAGTTGATAATCAGCACGATCCGGAAAGCGAACGATCAGATCGCGGACTTCCGTAATGCGGTCTCCAGTCATTGGATGCGTGCTGAAAACTTTTTCGAGTGTGCCGGGTTTACGCTTTTCCTGCGCCTGCAATTTTTCAAAGAAAGTAATCAACGCGTTCGGGTCGTACCCCGAAGCCCACATGTACTGCGCGCCCAATCGGTCGGCTTCTTTTTCAGCGCCGCGCGAAAATTTCAGAAAGGTCAGCGGCAGAGCGATTCCGGCGGCTTGTTGAATGATGAAACCGCCTAAACCTCCCATAAAGATCAGCGGCAGCGATCCCCATTGCAGCAATTCACCTTTCGAAGCTTGTTCGATGCCGTGGCGTGCGGCAACGTGGGCAATTTCGTGCGCCATCACTCCGGCGACTTCGGCTTCGTTGTCTGCGGCTTCCAGCAAGCCGCGATTGACGTACAGAAACCCGCCCGGCAACGCAAAAGCGTTCACTTCGTTGGCGTCAATCACCTTGATGACAAATGGAACCTTGGCATCAGAATGCAGCACCAGATTTTGGGCGACACGGTTTACGTATTCGTTGACCATCGGATCTGTAATCAACGGCGTGCGGCGATCAATTTCGCTGGCCATCTGGCGACCAAGAGCGACTTCGCGGTCAATGGAATAGAACGACAAGTTTCCTTTGTTGATGTCGCGTTTGCCGATCAGCGTCGGATCATTCTTGCTATCTAGCGGTTTCTTTTTGGAATTGTCTTGAGCCAGAACCGGAGCGACCACGAGCAATGCGGTGAGAGCGAGCGCAGCGGTTTTGCGAAAATACTTCTTCATCATCTCTTCCCCTTTTTGTCTGCTATGTTGTCACTATCGTGGCGGCGATCAAATTATAGACTAACAGAGCGGCTTTTGACGCCAGTCTGGACGTTTCGGCTGGCAAATATTCTGTTAAATCGCCTTCATCAGAACCGCCGGTTGGCTGGCGGTTGCGCGCTGAATCTTGAGCCGTTGAGAAGGCGGTGCTAGTATCCGCGCCGCTTTGAACTTCTAAAGCTGCACACGATTCTAATTCCATCAACAAGGCTGAACACGCAATGGAGACAAACTCCCCCGAAGGCTCAAACATCGGCGCGAATGTCGCTGAACCCAATCGTCAGGCAGAAATCCGCAGTCTGGCGCTTCGCTGGGCAATTACGATTTTGGCTGGCATCGCCATCTACCTCGCTCCAACGCCCGAAGGCGTTACGCCGCAATCGTGGCGGTTGCTGGCGATTTTCGCCGCCACCATTGTCGGTTCGATTGTGCGACCGGTTCCCGGCGGAGCGATGGTTTTGCTTGGCATTGCCGCTCTGATGATCACCAAAGCCATGCCCGTCAGTGAGGCGTTGGCCAAAATCACGACTGACCCCAAAGCGCTGGAAACCCTGCGGCTGAAATCGGCGCTGGCTGGTTACGCTGACCCGGTTGTTTGGTTGGTGCTAGCAGCGTTTTTCATTTCGCGCGGCATGATCAAAACCGGCTTGGGTCGGCGCATTGCGCTGCTCTTCATTCGCCAATTCGGGAAACGTTCGATTGGGTTGGGCTATGCGCTGGTGGGAACGGACTTTTTGTTGGCGACGGTGATTCCGTCGAACGGCGCTCGCTGCGGAGGCATCACTTTCCCCATCACCAAAAGTCTGGCCGAAGAATACGATTCTCGCCCTGGGCCGACGGCCAATCGCCTGGGAGCTTTCCTGATGACTTTTGTTTATCAATGCGAAGTCATCATCTGCGCGACGTTTCTGACCGGACAAGCAGGCAATCTGGTAATTCAGCGGCTGGCAAAACAGCAAACCGGATTCGATTTGAGTTACACGACCTGGATGCTGGGCGGAATCGTTCCCGGAATCGTTGCCATTATCGTCACCGGCTTGTTGCTTTATCGAATCTTCACTCCGGAAATCACTCACACTCCTGAAGCCAAAGATTTCGCGATTCGTGAACTGGATAAAATGGGAGCGACATCGTTTAACGAAAAGATGATGCTCGCCGTGTTTGCTCTGGTCGGAATGTTATGGGCGACAACCGGTCGCTGGCATTCGATTGATTATTCGGTCGTCGCACTAATCGGCATCTGCATTTTGCTGATTTTCAGTGTGTTGGACTGGAAAGACTTGATGAACGAAACCGCCGCCTGGGATGTGTTCATCTGGTACGGCGGAATGGTGCGCATGGCAGAAGCTTTGGGCGAAACCGGCATCACCAAAAAGTTTGCCGAGTTTGCCGCTCACATGACTTTCGGCTGGAAATGGTGGGCAGCGCTGGCCGTGCTGGCGTTGATTTATTTTTACGCGCATTACGCCTTTGCCAGCATCACGGCGCATGCCCTGGCGATGTATCTGCCTTTCCTGATCGTAGTCATTGCCGCCGGAGCGCCTCCGATTTTATCCGTTGTCGTACTGGCATACTTTTCAAACCTGTCGGCGGGGTTGACACATTACGGCACAACTCCAGGACCAATTTACTTTGGAACTGGATACGTCCCGCAACAGAAATGGTGGCAGCTTGGGCTGATCGCGACCGCTCCAAACATTCTGATCTGGACAATCGTGGGAATGGTCTGGTGGAAAATCCTGGGTTGGTGGTAATCAGCCGTCGAGTAAACAGGCTGAGGCCTACCACTTGCGATGTCGGAGTTGTCGGTCGTTGATGCACAAATGGCTGGCCGATTTTCGATCCATTGGCTGTGGACGAAATCGAAAGAGAAAGGAGTTTCCGGCAACAGCCTGCGCGGTCAATCCAGAACTTTCACCTTATCTTAAAAGCCCTGATTCGGCTGTTGCCGGAAACTGTGGGGTAAAAGGAGAACTTGAAAAAATCTCGTACAAACTCAGCGCGAAAAACTTAATGACAAGCGCTTCCGTCCAAGAACTTTGGCGAGCGTCGCTGATGAGAGACTTCTCGCAAGAACGTGGTGACCGCTTCCCTTCGCCTTGCGCCATTCCCAAAAGCGCCTGTTTCTTTCGCTCACTTATACAACCGAAATCCAGCGACAAATCCCCTCACGAAAAACGACTTTTTTTTTAAAAGTTTGAAGGCTGTGCTTTTGAGCCTGCCTAAAAAACTGAGGGTGAAAACAAAATGGCAGAGCGAACACGTTCTTCGCTCTGCCATTTTTTTGCCAAAAGTTTTTTACTTACTTGATGTTAATGCGAACTGTGTTTACGGCTTTACCATTGACGGTGATCACCACGTCCACATCGCCACGACCAATTAGGGGGCGCTCCAATCGGATATTGAATTGATCTAAACCGACATAGCCGGGAGTGGGTCCGGCGTAAAGCACTTCGCAAGTCACGCCTCCGATTTTGGCGGTGACATTCGCAAGATTCGCGTTGCGGAATCCCGTGCCGTAAAAGATCCCAAACACTTGTTCGCCTGTTGGCCCCAGATCAATTGGGATGGCGACAAAGCGTCCCAACGTCGAATCGAATCTGGACAAATCTTCTGTGCTTTGATCGCCGTTGGCTTTCAGTCGAAAGACGTTTGCCGCCGGAACGCCTTCACCGCTGACGTTGGCCGTGAACAATCCAGCAGCAACTAAGGCAATCTGTTGTGAGCCAACAGAAAGCTTGCCGTCTCCGCTCGTAACTGTGACGGTTGCAACGCCGGAAGCTGTTCCAGGCGGCATTTGGTAATTGATCTGAGAAGGTGCAACGAAAAACAGCGGCGCTAATCTTTCGACGCCCAAGCTGTCTTTCACGGTCACTTTGGTTCCTGCCAGCGTCGTCGGCAAAGGCGTGATGTCAGCAATCGCCACCGAAGTCGCCAGATTCACGCCGAACGCCGCGACGATGGATTCCGGAGCCAGTTCTGCACCTAAAAAGCTGGCGGCAGAAACGCTGGCGACTGGACTGACAATGGTAAAGGTTTGCGCGTTGGAAGTTCCGCCGCCCGGCGCGGGCGTCACCACCGTCACCGCAGCCGTTCCTGCCGTGGCAATGTCCGCAGCCGGAATCGCCGCCGTCAGTTGAGTCGCGCTGACAAATGTCGTCGTTCGCGCGTTGCCATTCCAATTCACCGTCGAGCTTCCGGTAAAGTTGGTTCCATTGACTGTCAACACGAACGCAGCCCCGCCTGCAATTCCAACGCTCGGACTGATTGAAATCGTCGTCGGCGATGGTGCGCTGGCATTGATCGTAAAAGCCGCCTGATTCGACGTTCCGCCTCCAGGAGCCGGGTTCGTAACCGTCACGTTGGCTGATCCGACAGAAGCGATGTCCGCTGCCGTAATCGAAGCTGTGACTTGAGTTGCACTGACAAATTGAGTCGTTCGCGCGCTTCCGTTCCAGTTCACGGTCGAACCGTTGACGAAATTCGTGCCGTTGACCGTCAACGTAAACGCTGCGCTTCCAGCCGTGGCCGAAGTCGGGTTCAACACCGTAATTGTCGGAACCGGGTTGTTGATGGTGAAACTGGCTGCGGGCGAAGAGCCTCCGCCCGGCGCGGGATTCTGGACAACAACGCTGGCCGTTCCCCGGGAAGCGATGTCACTGGCCGTAATCGAAGCCGTCAATTGCGTCGCGCTGACATACTGAGTTGCGCGCTGAGTTCCGTTCCACCAGACAGTCGAAGCGCTGACAAACCCAGTGCCGTTGATTGTTAAAGTGAAAGCCGCTCCGCCCGCCGTCGCAGAAATTGGACTTAAGCTGGTGATTGCGGGCGACGGATTATTGATCGTAAAGGTCGCCGCTGGTGACGATCCGCCGCCGGGCGCGGGATTCTGGACAACAACGCTGGCGGTTCCCGCCAGAGCAATATCACTGGCCGAAATCGAAGCCGTCAACTGGGTCGAGCTGACAAATTGCGTCGTTCGCTGTGCGCCATTCCACCAAACCGTGGACGTGTTGAGAAATCCAGTCCCGTTTATCGTTAGTGTGAACGCTGCTCCACCCGCTATTGCCGAATTAGGACTCAAAGAAGTGATGGCTGGGGGTGGATTCCCTATGCCAAACGTTGCGGCAGGCGACGAACCGCCTCCAGGAGCAGGGTTCTGAACGACGACGCTGGCCGACCCTGAATTTGCGATGTCGCTGGCCAGAATCGAAGCCGTCAACTGTGTCGCGCTAACAAACTGAGTCGTTCGCTGAGCGCCGTTCCACCAGACAGTCGAGCTACTGACAAATCCACTGCCATTTATCGTCAGCGTAAAAGCGGCTCCGCCCGATGTCGCCGAAGTGGGACTCAAGCTGGTAATCGCCGGAACAGGATTGTTGATCGTGAACGTTGCTGCTACCGACGATCCACCGCCAGGAGCCGGGTTATTGATGACAACGCTGGCAGTTCCCGCTGAGGCCAGGTCGCTGGCAGGAATCGAAGCTGTCAATTGCGTCGCGCTGACATACTGAGCTGTTCGCGGGCTGCCGTTCCACCAAACGGTCGAAGTTGGCACGAAGCCTGTGCCGTTGATGGTCAGCGTGATCGCCGCGCTGCCAACTGTCACCGAATTGGGACTCAAACTGGTGATCGCAGGCAGCGGGTTGTTGATCGTGAAGGTCAAACTGTTCGAATTGCCTCCGCCGGGCGATGGGTTGACGACATCAAGCGCCGCCGTTCCAGCAGTCACCAAATCGCTGGCTGGAATCGTCGCGGTCAGTTGCGTGCTGCTGACGAATTGAGTCGTCCGGACCACTCCGTTCCAGCGCACAGTCGAAAGCGCGACGAAGTTTGATCCGTTGACCGTCAACGTCAATCCGTTGGTTCCCGCCGTCGCACTGGTTGGATTCAAACTGGTCAACGCCGGAACCGGATTCGGCTGTTGAACCGTGATCGCTCCCGCAGTGAAAAGAGTTGTCAGAACATTGGCGTTGGCATCAGAAACTTCTTGTGCAATAGGCAGATTGCCAAACGTGATCGCAGATTGTCCCGCAGCCGCATTTCCGGCAATTGTGAACGTAACGACAACAAGTTGACGGATTCCAGCGGCAAAGGTTTGGCCGGTGGGCATCGCCAATGCGAGTCCAAGCCGCCCATTCGCCGCTTGCAAAGTATTGACGTTGAGCGAAGCTCCCGAAGCTCCGGCGCCAAGCACAGCCGTTGGACTGCTGAACACCGCCGAATCAAAACTCAAACTGAAGCCGAGCGCGTTTTCATTTCCTTGCGCCACCAGTTCAATCGGAAAGCTGACGTTCGATCCGCTGACGCCGATGGTATTGACGACGCGCACTTCGCGCGCTTGCGCCGCTACCGATTTCGCAGTGAACGGTTGCCAAACCAATCCGATTGCCAGAAGCGTTAACACAGGCAATGCTGCCTTCAAAAATCCCTTTGCCAAAGAAACTTTGTTCACCATCACGGTTTTACCTCGTATGTTGTTAATTCTCCGCCATAGGCCGAGCGTGTTGAATAGGTTCGTTTTCGCTGAAAACGAAATGCTGAAGTGCTTCAAGCGGGGCCGCTTAACGCAGGTATTGCTTTTCAACAGCCATTATTTTTGCCACACGTTTGCCGTGTCGTGCTTCGCCTTCGGGGGTGGCTAGCCAGGTTTGGACGACTTCGCTGATTTGATCGGCAGGGAGCATTTTTCCGCCAAGCGTCAGCACGTTGGCGTAATTGTGTTCGCGGCTGTTGCGAGCCGTTGCCGCGTCGTAACACATCGCCGCTCGAACACCGGGAACCTTGTTCGCGGTCATACACGAACCGATTCCCGCGCCATCTATGATGATTCCAAGATTGCAACCGCCGTCGGCCACAGCGCGCGCAACGGCATGGGCAAAGTCAGGATAATCCACCGCGTCTTCAGAAAACGTGCCGAAATCGCGATGCGTATATCCCAATTCACCCAGAAGCTTCTTCAATCGCTCTTTGGTTTGAAATCCGCCGTGGTCTGCGCCCAGCGCAATCACGCGGTGCTGTCCGGAAGCCAGGCGTCGTGATTTGTATCGCAGTTCGATGCCACGTTCGGCAATCAAATCTTTTGCGGCTGGAGTCACAATCGCTTCTTCACGAATCAGCAATGCCGCGCCAGCAACAACGTCTCGAATGTCGGCTTCGGTAATGACGCTTTTAGCCGATTCATCCGTCACGGGTGACGCTTCAGGCGTTGCAACGGCGCTGCCGACGCCAATCTGCCGCTGCAACGCCTCGCGAACCAGTTCCTTAACTGCGTCTCTGTCTTCCATCGGGTTCAGTCTGTCAAAAACGATTTGATGCCGCGAACAGCCTGGGCAATGCGTTGTTCATTTTCCACCAGCGCAAAGCGAACATAACCTTCGCCTGCATCGCCGAAACCGTTGCCGGGCGAAACGGCTACACCGGCTTTGGTAATCAACTGTTTGGCGAATTCCAGCGAGCCCAATTTGGCAAAGTATTCAGGAATTTTCGCCCACACGAACATCGTGCCTTTCGGCGAAGGCACATTCCATCCCGCAGAGTTCAAGCCTTTGATCAGCACGTCGCGGCGCTTGCGATAGACCTCTGCGATTTGCGGAACGTATTCGTCGCAATCGCGCAGGGCAATGATGCCTGCGATTTGAATCGGCTGGAACATTCCGTAATCCAGGTAACTTTTCAGTCGCGTCAGCGCATAAACCGCCTGCTTGTTTCCCACACAAAAACCCATGCGCCATCCGGCCATCGAATAGCTTTTCGACATCGAAAACATTTCGACAGCAACGTCTTTTGCGCCCTTAACCTGCAAAATGCTCGGCGGTTTGTGCCCATCGAATCCCAAATCGGCATACGCCAGATCGTGAATCACCAGATAGCCCCGCTCGCGCGCAATCGCAACCACCTCTTCAAAGAAAGGCAACTCGACCGTCGCGGTCGTTGGATTGTGCGGGAAGGACAGCACCAGCAGTTTCGGCTGCTCCGACCGTGAATACTCCAATCGCCGCAATGCCTCCAGGGTTTCTTCTGGCCCATCGTTGATTGGAAGCTTGATCAACTGACAACCGGCAATGGTCGCAGCAAACGAATGAATCGGATAGCTGGGGTCGGGAACGATGACTTTGTCGCCGGGTTCGACCAGCGCCAGCACCAAATGCGAAAAGCCTTCCTTGGCTCCGATGGTCGCGATGGCTTCGGTTTCCGGATCAATGTCCACGTTGTAACGGCGCGCGTACCAGCGAGAAATTTCCAGTCGCAAGTTCGGCAACCCCTTCGATGCCGAATACCGATGGTTACGTGGATTACGCGTGGCTTCGACCATCTTTTCGACAATCGGTTCCGGCGTAGGTAAATCGGGATTGCCCATTCCCAGATCAATGATGTCGTCGCCACGACGGCGAGCTTCCATCTTCAATTGGTTCGTTACGGCAAAAACGTAAGGCGGTAGTTTTTCAATAAGAGGAAATCGATAGTCCATACTTCGTAATGTTAGTGTTGAAATTCAAGAATTGAGATTCGAGCTTGTGATGCAAAATCGCCAAATTGACACTCAGCAAACCGGTTAATATATTGCCCCTTCTTCAACGACAATCGTATTTCAAATATGGATCGCAGGTTTTCCAGCCTGCGAGTACTTCATCAGCGAGCCAATTGGCAGCAATCCAAAGATTCATTACCAATCACACGCAGGTTGGAAAATCTGCGTTACATTTATAAAAGGAGCGCGGCAACATGCCTGAATCCACGTCGGAGTTTATCAATCCCAACCTGAGTGTTCTCATCCCCACCGAAAAGCTTCAAGAGCGAATTCGACAAATGGGTCAGCAAATCTCCAAAGATTACGCTGGTCGCAGGCCTGAACTGATTTGCGTTCTGAAAGGCGCAATGGTTTTTTTGAGCGATTTGATGCGCGCGATTGATCTGAGCCTGACAATTGATTACATCGCCGTGTCCAGCTACGGCAAAGAAAAGAATTCGTCCGGTGAAGTCAAAATCGTCAAAGACCTGGACGAACCTTTGCAGGGGCGTGACATCATTCTGGTCGAAGACATTTTGGACACGGGACTGACGCTCAGCTTTCTGATCAATAGTTTCAAGGCGCGCGGGGCGACTTCCATCAAGATCGCAACCTTACTCAACAAACCCGAACGGCGCAAGGTGGAAGTCCATGCGGATTACGTCGGTTTTGATATTCCAGACGAGTTCGTTGTCGGCTATGGGTTGGATTACGCCGAACGCTATCGAAACCTGCCGTATATTGGCGTCGTGAAAGGATAACTCTTCCCTTCTCCACGCTTCCGCTTGCCAGACAAGCGGAAGCGTGGATCGCAAATTTGCCTCCCAACAGGAATTTTTTGCTCAGCCACCGGGATATTGCCATTGAAACTTCATGGAGCAACTTACGAGGGAGGAGTGTGTCTTGAAACATCAAGCAGAAGAATCGAACCAGAAATTGAAACCGCGTCCAACCGCCGAGGAGCAGCGCTTGGCAGAATCGCGCGCCCGCACCAAACACTGGAAACGCTGGGGGCCTTACCTGAGCGAACGCGCCTGGGGAACTGTCCGCGAAGATTATTCGCCGCATGGGTCTGCCTGGGATTACTTTCCACATGATCATGCCCGATCAAAAGCGTACCGCTGGGGCGAAGACGGGCTGGGCGGGGTTTGCGACCGGCAGCAAAATATCTGCTTTGCGTTGGCACTGTGGAATGGCCGCGACCCGTTTTTGAAAGAACGGTTATTCGGCTTGACTGGCTCTCAAGGCAATCACGGCGAAGACGTCAAAGAGTATTACTTCTACCTGGATTCGACGCCAACGCATTCGTACATGAAATTCTTGTACAAGTATTCCCAGCACGAATATCCATATCAGCAACTGCTTGAAGAAAACCAGCGGCGCGGCAAACGCGACTTGGAATTTGAACTTTTGGACACGGGGCTTTTTGACGACAACCGTTACTTTGACGTGTTTGTTGAATACGCCAAAGCCGATGCCGAAGACATCCTGATCAACATCACCATTGCCAATCGCGGACCGGAAACGGCGCGGCTTGATCTGTTGCCAACCATTTGGTTTCGCAATACCTGGTCTTGGGATGGTCAGGCGAACAAGCCCCAATTGAAACAGACGGAATCTGTTGGCGGCGCCAGCGCTCTGGAACTAAACCACAGCTATTACTCCACGCCGCGATGGCTTTTCTGCGACGGTTCGCCAGAATTGCTGTTCACGGAAAACGAAACCAATAAACAGCGGCTGTTTGACGCCCAAAATGAATCCCAGTTCGTCAAAGATGGCATCAACAACTTCATCGTTCATGGGCAGGCCGAAGCGATTAATCCGGCGAAAGTCGGCACCAAAGCTGCGGCTCATTACCAATTGACGCTTGCGCCGGGTGAATCCCAAACCATCAAGTTGCGTCTGACTGACAACGGCTCTCACGCAAAACCTTTTGGCAAAGAATTCGACAAAGTGTTTGCCGAACGGATTCAGGAAACCGACGAGTTTTATCACCGGCTGGCACCGGTGGACATTTCCGAAGACGCCAAAAACGTTCAGCGACAAGCCTTTGCCGGAATGCTGTGGAGCAAGCAGTTTTACCATTACGACCTGAATCGCTGGCTGCGCGGAGATCACACGCAACCCGAACCGCCTGCTGAACGGACAAACGGTCGCAACAGTTCCTGGGGACATTTGTACAACGCGGATGTGATTTCCATGCCCGACAAGTGGGAATACCCCTGGTACGCCGCCTGGGATTTAGCCTTTCACTGCATCCCGCTCGCGCTGGTGGATCCGGATTTTGCCAAAGAACAACTGCTGCTGATGTTGCGCGAATGGTACATGCATCCGAATGGCCAAATTCCGGCTTACGAATGGGCGTTCGGAGACGTGAATCCGCCGGTTCACGCCTGGGCGGCTTGGCGTGTGTACAAGGTGGACAAAAAACGCACTGGCAAAGGCGACACGCAATTTCTGGAGCGCGTCTTTCATAAACTGCTGCTGAATTTTAATTGGTGGGTCAACCGCAAAGACGCCGAAGGCAAGAACATCTTCGAAGGCGGCTTTCTGGGATTGGACAACATCGGTGTGTTTGATCGCAGTTCCGCGCTGCCTACGGGAGGCCACATTCACCAATCCGATGCGACCAGTTGGATGGGAATGTACTGCCTGAACTTACTGACCATTGCGCTGGAACTGGCAAAGGACAATCCGGCTTATGAAGATGTCGCGTCAAAGTTCTTTGAGCACTTTGTTTACATCTGCCACGCCATAAATCATGCCGGTTGCCGCGATGTCGAATTGTGGGATGAAGATAGCGGTTTTTATTACGATGTTTTGCACCTGCCCAACGGAGACCATTTGCCGATGCGCGTTCGCTCGATGGTTGGGTTAACACCGCTGTTTGCCGTCGAAACGCTCAACTCCGAACTGGTTAACAAACTGCCGGGCTTCAAAAAACGAATGATGTGGTTCATTGAAAATCGTCCGGAATTTGGCCAGCACATCGAAAAACAACTTGGCGACGACGGTCAGGAACGATGGCTGCTGTCATTGGTGAATCGCAACCGACTACCTAAAGTGTTGCGGTATATGTTGGATGAAACGGAGTTTCTGGGGCCGCATGGCATTCGCGCCGTATCGCGGCATCATCTGGAAAATCCGTATGTGCTGCACGTTAACGGCACGGAACATCGCGTGGATTATGAACCTGCCGAATCTTCGACCGGTTTGTTTGGCGGCAATTCCAACTGGCGCGGGCCAGTTTGGTTTCCGGTTAACTTTTTATTGATTGAATCGCTTCAGAAATTCCACTTCTTTCTGGGCAATGATTTCAAAGTCGAATTCCCTTTTGGGTCTGATCGGCAAGAAACGCTGTGGCAAATCGCCGGAGACATTTCCCGCCGTTTGGGTCGAATTTTCCTGCGCGATGAACACGGACGCAGACCTGTGTTTGGCGGCTCAGACAAATTCCAGACCGATGAACATTGGCAAGACCATGTGCTGTTTTACGAATACTTCCACGGTGACAACGGCGCAGGCATCGGAGCCAGTCACCAAACCGGCTGGACCGGATTGATCGCTAAGTTGATTCAGCAAAGCGGCGTGTAGAACTTTCCGGAGGGGGAATAG
>ERZ650309.584-NODE-584-length-17920-cov-4.600728_pt1 | contig 17920 bp, 14 predicted proteins | sample MGYA00376245_ERZ650309 | MGnify/ENA primary metagenome ERZ650309 (study PRJEB26733, sample SAMN07839294) | wastewater metagenome | biome: urban; feature: wastewater treatment plant; material: waste water | place: USA: North Carolina | collected 2016-04-26 ...
TAACGCGAGCGCAGCGCGCTAATTAACGAAAAAGCCGTTTCAACAAAGTTGAAACGGCTTTTTCTAACTGAGGTCGCGAGCAGATTCGAACTGCTGTACAAGGTTTTGCAGACCTCTGCCTAGCCACTCGGCCACACGACCTTTTAATTGCAAGTGCAAAACTAATAAATTAAAACCAATTCACTTAGTAAAATTGCAACTTAGCCTTATTACTGCATTTTCGTTGAATTGTTTCAAAAATCAATTCAAATTAATCCCAATTTTCCTTCAAAGTGAAGGTTGCCGAGCGCATATTTCCATTAACAGGTGGGTTAAACTTGGTGATTTTCACCTCTATAGCCTTTTCTCCGGGAATGAGTCTTCCTAATTCTTTCAGAATTCTACCGGCTACATGCTCAATCAACTTTGACCGGATAGCCATTTGCTGAACTACCACCCTGTTCACCATCACATAATCTACGGTATCGTTCAGTTCATCGTTGTGAACCGCTTGCTCGACATTCTTTTCTATTTGAATATCAACCATATAACGAGTTCCAATCTTGCCCTCTTCTTCCAAACATCCGTGAAAAGAGTAACACTCAATGCCGGTAATGTTGATGGTAGTCTTCATTATTCTATTTTTTCTGCTCTTTAGCCCATGAGTCTTTCAAGGCAACAGTGCGATTGAAGATCAGCTTTTCGGAAGTGCTATCGGTATCGACACAGAAATAACCTTTTCTCAGAAACTGAAATTTATCGCCCACCCTGGCATTTTTCAGCGATGGTTCTCCCAAGGCATTGGAAATCACCTGCAGACTGTTCTTGTTAAGGTATGTTTTGAAGTCCCCATCCTCTGAAGAAGGGTCTTCAACTCCAAACAAACGATCATATAACCTCACCTCAACCGGAATGGCACTTGATGCTTCAACCCAGTGAATTGTTCCTTTTACCTGAATACCGCTGGTATCGGAACCACTTTTACTTTCGGGGAGATAAGTGCAATAAACGGTGGTGATGTTACCGTTTTCATCCTTATCGAAAGATTCGCACTTAATAATGTAAGCACTTTTCAGGCGCACCATTAATCCCGGTGCAAGTCTGAAATATTTCTTTTCAGGAATTTCCTTGAAATCATCGCGCTCAATGTACAGTTCTCTGCTGAAAGGCAAATCACGAAAGCCGCTGTTCTCCATTTCCGGATTAATCTCGCTCTGTAACATCTCCGATTTTCCTTCTTCATAATTAGTGATGACCAACTTCAAAGGATCCATCACTACCATGGTGCGGTTCGCAATGCGGTTCAGATCTTCACGAACGCAGAACTCCAGCAAACCTACATCAATAATATTTTCTCTTCTGCTCACACCAACACGCTCAGCAAAATTTCTGATGCTTTCAGGTGTATATCCACGCCGGCGCAAAGCACTGATGGTAGGCATGCGCGGATCATTCCACCCTGTCACATGTTTCTCATTCACCAACTGCAATAATTTACGTTTACTCATCACCGTGTAATTCAGGTTCAGGCGCGCAAATTCATATTGACGTGATGGATACAAATCAAGATTCCTGATGAACCATTCATAAAGCGGGCGATGCACTTCAAATTCAAGAGTGCAAATGGAGTGAGTGATGTTTTCAATTGCATCGGATTGCCCGTGTGCAAAGTCATACATCGGATAGATGCACCATTTGTCGCCCGTACGATGATGATGTGCATGTTTGATTCTGTACATCAAAGGATCGCGAAGATGCATGTTAGGTGAAGCCATATCGATTTTAGCACGTAACACTTTCTCACCATCTTTGTATTCGCCATTGCGCATGGCAGTGAACAACTGCAGATTCTCCTCAATTGATCGCGAGCGATACGGACTATCTGTTCCCGGTTCAACCGGTGTGCCTTTCATGGCAGCAATTTCTTCTGCACTACTGTCATCAACATAAGCTAATCCCTTTTTGATTAAGGTAACAGCAAATTCATACAGTTGCTCAAAATAATCGGAAGCATAAAACACATTGGCCCATTTGAATCCAAGCCAGGCAATGTCCTCCATAATACTTTCTACATATTCGGTATCTTCGGTAACAGGATTGGTATCGTCGAAACGCAAATTGGTTTGCCCTCCGAACTGTTGTGCGAGACCAAAATTTACACAAATTGATTTCGAGTGTCCGATATGAAGATAACCATTTGGCTCAGGAGGGAATCGGGTAAGCACCCTTCCTCCATGTTTACCATTTGCTACATCTTCGGCAATTATTTCTTCTAAAAAATTGGGACCTTTTTCTGTTGACATCTTCTTCTGCTGTTTACACTTTTACTTTATTAATTCTTCTTAAAAGCCTATGATCTGCCTGCAAGTGCATTGGTCAGTCGTTGCATTACTTCATCTTTACCCAGCAACTCCATCATACCCAAAAGATCGACTCCTGCACCTTGTCCGCTAATGAACACCCTCAGCAATTGCATGATCTCTCCGGGCTTTATTCCTTGTGATGATGCAGTTTGTTTAATGGCACCATCAATTTCAGCTGTTCCGAATAAAGTGCAATCGCCGAAGGCATCTTTCAAAGCTGAAAAAAACTGAAGGAGTCCGGGTTTCCATTTTTTAACGATAACGGCTTCATCATAAGTTTGGGGCGCAACAAACAAATACGAACCTAATGCTATCATTTCATTCTCAAACTGAACACGGTCCTTCATCAGCATTATTGCCTTTTGCAAATATTCGGGTTGCAGTTTTTTGTCGGTGGCCTGAAGCTGATAGGTTGAAGCAAATGCATCACGCAACCTTGTGGCTATCGATGAAACATCCTGTTTGCGCAGGTATTGTTCATTGAACCATTTGGCTTTATCAGGATCAAAACGTGCACCACCTTTGTGAACATGTTCAAATGAAAATGCTGCAATGAGCTCATCCATTGAAAATAATTCCTGTTCAGTGCCGGGGTTCCATCCCAACAGTGCCAGCATGTTTACAAATGCCTCGGGATAATAACCGCGTTCGCGATAACCCGACGACAACTCCCCGGTAACAGGGTCGGTCCAGTTTAACGGAAAAACAGGAAATCCAAGTCTGTCGCCATCTCGCTTGCTTAGTTTCCCGTTTCCATCAGGCTTCAACAACAATGGCAAGTGTGCGTACTGAGGCATTTTATCTTCCCAGCCAAGATATCTGTAAATTAAAATATGAGCAGGAGCTGATGGTAACCATTCCTCACCGCGCACCGCATGAGAAATTTCCATCAGCACATCATCAACTATATGTGCGAGGTGATAGGTAGGCATACCATCCGATTTCAATAACACCTTATCATCCACCAGTGAAGAGCTGACAGTCACTTCACCGCGAATCAAATCCTGAAAAGTAATACTCTCTCCGGCAGGGACCTTCAATCTGATGACATATGGCATGCCGTTATGTATGCGCTTGTTTACTTCCTCAGCCGAAAGGTTCAGTGAGTTTTGCATGGTTTCGCGAACCGCATGATTGTACTGAGGCGCGACATTACCTTCAGCAATCAGCCGGTTACGCATTTCTTCGAGCTCAGCAGCAGTATCAAAGGCATAATAGGCATGACCCGATGCAACCAGCTTTTCAGCATAAGAGGCATAAACACCCGACTCTTTTCGTTCTGACTGACGGTATGGAGCATGTGGTCCACCAGCCGACACACCTTCATCGATCTGAATGCCACACCATTTAAGTGCTTCAATAATATATTCTTCAGCCCCGGGTACATAACGGTTCTGATCGGTATCTTCAATCCGAAGTAAAAAATCGCCTCCGTTTTTGCGGGCAAATAAATAGTTAAACAATGCCGTCCGCACTCCGCCCATGTGCAAAGGTCCGGTCGGACTGGGCGCAAAACGGGTTCTGATTCGCTTATTCATATGTGGTTGTAAAGTCCCGCAAAGGTAACACGATATTGGCAATGGAAAACCCTTCCAAGGTTCATACTGCTGATAATTAGAAGGTTCCGAAACATACGGCAAATGCGAATTGGATAAATTTATATCTTATTGATTTTCTGACAGATAAGAATATCAGGGTGATCACTTTTAATTAACATGCTTCCTGTTTTATATTTCTTGAATTCCGATTCCCGTCCGTTTACCCATCATTTCAACAACTACACGAATTTCTGGACAGGCTTTACCAAATGTTGAAAAATCGTGTTTCTTTACCTACTACTTTTGTGCCGTGATGACCGCAAATGACATCTTATTTGAAAGGGATTATCTGACTATTTTTCTGAAACCCGAAAAAAGTCAGATTAAGTTAAAATGGAAAAAGTTTGCAACTTCAGAACAGTTTCGGGACGGACTGAATACTGCACTGGAAGCTGTTCGTGAACACGGTATCAAAAACTGGCTTGCCAACCTCAAAAATATGGAGGTTATCTTACCTGCTGATGAAGAATGGGCCACCAATGAATGGTTTCCGAAAATAGCTACAGCGGGACTTGAAAAAATGGCAATCGTAACTTCTCTGGATTATTTTAACAATGTTTCCGTAAAAAGAATTGTTGCCAGTTCACAACCCATCATCACTTTTGAAACACGTTACTTTGTCGATTTAGATGATGCCGAAACGTGGTTGAGCAATAAGTGATTTCAGTTTATTTTAACCTTAGCACCCGCTCATTGAAATAATACCTGATAATGTTGGTGGCCTCTTCCGGCATAAAAGCTTTCTCTATTAATTTTCCGGCTTCATATCTTGCTGCAACCATGTCATCAAGTATTTTCTCGTACCGGTTTTTCCGAATGCCACACCGCCTTGCAAATTCGGTAAATTCATTTCTTGTATAATGCCCGTATTCACGGAATTGAGCTGAATCTCTATCTCCTGAATACAACCCTCCGGGTGCAGCAATTTCCGGACTGAGTTCATGAACACGCGTGCATAAAATATCGGAAAGAGGAGCAAGCATGTAATCGCCACGTTCAGTTTTATAGAGCCGAAACCTATTCACATATGCGTGACCGTTAGCAATCAGCCATGAAAATAATACGTATTGAAAAAATCTTTCACGTGCTACTGAAGCTGCAGCAACCAGTTCATTTATAATGCCCGCCAAATCAAAAATCGTATAGTTAGCAGGGATTTCAATCAGCGATTCCGGCTGCGCAGCGAGTGTTCCGAAACCACCTTTCAACAGGTCGCCTTTAACAGGAAAGTGATCGTCGTATTTGCCAATGAATGCCGGCTGACCGTTTTCAAAAAATATCATTGCATTAGGTATCACATCAATATCAAACACCTGCCTCGCCAGCTGCAGACAAAAATGTTCGTTCCCGGCCTGCTCATTCGGAAACTTCAAAGTGGGATTGACTTCGTTGATAGTTTTTAATATGTAATTCCCTAAAGGATGCGGCTCTGGTTTGTTGCGGTTGAGCACCATTCGATACCAGCTTTGACCGCCAAAATGATTGCCATGAATCTGCGATTGCTCCCACATGTTCCCCCATGGAGATCCCTCCAAAACATGGAAAACCTTTCGGCCACTGAAAAGCCATCGCAAAGTACCCGGATTATAAGTGGTAAACGCTTCTTTTAATGAACCCGGACAACGGGGGGTCTCGTAACCGGATTTATTCATTTCTTCAGCACAAATTGAAGTGAAATCCCCAAAACATCCATCACTTTAATCAAGGTTTGCAAGGAAGGATTCCCTAATCCTTTTTCAATATCACGTAATGTCCTTAAAGCAACCTGGGTGGTATCAGCAAGATCTTTCTGCTTGATTTTTAACTCTTTACGCCTTTGGCGGACCATCAGGGCCAGATTATCAGTAATAGGATCCATTTACAAACAGGCTATTAGTTGCCGATTAGATGTAAAAATACCCGCTTGATCAGCCACGAGCGAAAGGGTCAGGCAATTGTTTTCAACATTAAAAATGAGCTTATTGTTAAATTATTAAACAGATTATTAACTCATACTCAGGTTATCAATAACGCTTTCAAATTATTTCAACCGGTTGGAATGAATAATCCATTTCTATCACAAATTCAACTTTCCCCCACATATATTCATTTCAATTTTCCGGAACTTCATATTTAATTTAAATTTGGATCACCATTAAAAACCAAATTCTTATGAAAGGAAAATTTACAATTCTATTTGTTTTTACGTCAATGTCGTTGTGGGGTCAAACCATACTGAATCCCTCATTTGAAAATTGGGCCGGCCCCGGATGTCAGAGTAATACCACACCTGACAATTGGGTTAATTTCAGTTTAACAGGAAATGCCGCAGATGAAAAGGATAAAACCAACTGCCCTAAAACCATTCCCTCTACAGTTAAAGATGGATTGATTTATGCCCGAATGATTGGTAATTCTGCTAATGGCGGAGAGGGCTTTTCACAAAACATTCCCGGATTCACAATTAATAATGATTATCGCGTCAATTTTTTCTATTGTGGTTCTAATTGGTTTGGGTCCTCTTCAGATGTACAATTTCACATGTTCTTGGATGGGGTGGATGTGATTCAATCACCAATATTTTCACCACTCATGGACACTTGGACTCCCTTATTTTTTGATTTTACAGCAACTGCCACCAATCATACTATTGGGATCAGACTTTATGCAAATCCAGGTGGTTCAAGCGAAGCCTCTGCCGATGACTTTTCTATAACCAACATTACCGGAATCAACGAACTTGAAAAAGAACTAATCAGAATCGCACCTAATCCCGTAGTTGACTGGTTTTCAATTAATGGCTCAGGATTGAGTGGACAATCCATATTGATATTTGACACACTGGGCCATATTGTTTACTCTTCAGTAGCTGATTCTAATTTTCAAAATATTGATTTTCAAAACCAGCCCGGGGGAATTTATTTTGTAAAAATTGGAAGGACTTTCAACAGAATCGTAAAATTGTAATTGTCTTTATTTACTACCATTCCACTTCGTTCTTCCAAAAACGCCAAGCGGTAATTTTACTCCGCTGGTAGCGGGAAGGAAAAGCTCACCGGTTTCAAATGCATTTTTCAGTGGTGTTGCTTGTAGCAGATTTTCGATAATAAGAGATGAAAAACCCAATGAATAGGTGTTGAGTAGCAGAAAACGATCTTCTTCTTCCAGCAATGAAGTTACTAATTGAGTCATTTCCAGAATCTGCTCTTCCAGTTTCCATTTTTCACCATTCGCACCATGGCCGTATGCAGGGGGGTCAAGTATGATTCCATGGTATTTTTTACCACGCTTTACTTCCCTCTTAACAAATGTGAGCGCATCCTCAACTACCCAACGAATGTTTTCAAGGTTACTCAGCTCCATATTCTCCCGCGCCCACGTGACTACCTGTTTAACAGAGTCGAGATGAGTGGTATCGGCACCGGCTGCCTGCGCTGCCAGCGTTGAACCTCCGGTATAGGCAAAAAGATTCAGCACCCTGGGGCGCTCCGCTTTCAGGCGGCGAACAGAATTATAAATATAATGCCAGTTAACTGCCTGCTCAGGAAAAACACCAACATGTTTGAATGAAGTTAATCCCAGTCGGAGTGTCATCTTACTCTCACCCTTCTGTTCGCCTTTCAAATCAAATGAAATCTTCCATTGATCGGGCATCTCCTTCAGCTTTTTCCATTTCCCTGAAGAACTCGAATTCGGAATGAACCTGACATGTGCCTGGCGGTCCCACTCCTTCTGTGAAAGTACCGGTTGCCAAACAGCCTGAGGCTCGGGCCTGATAGTAATATACCTGCCAAAACGCTCCATCTTGCTGAAATCACCGCAGTCGATGAGTTCATAATCGTGAAAATTGACTGGAGACAGGAGTAACATAGAATGCAAAAATATACTATCCTGAGGGTTTCACAAAACGGAAAGGCTATATTTGAAAACTAAATTCACAATGAAGGTTCTTGATCTCAAGTTTTTTCATCACCGGAACGTTACTCTTTCAGAGGCGATTCAGCGACACAGCACCAGCTACAGGATGCTTTCTGAACCATTTTCCTCTGTTGAACCCTTTGCAATGCTTGTCACCGACAAGGCAGATCATGAATGCGTGAACGGCATTCACTTTTACGCCATTCGCCATCATGCTGTTTTTTTTATGAGGTGGTGGAAAATAGCGCAGTTTGTAAGACGCAATCAACCGGAAGTTGTCTCTGTTCACGGCTTCATCTATCCTGTTAAAGTAATTGCTTTGCGCTTGCTGGCAGGAAAACGTTTCAGGATTCTTGTTCAGCATCACGGAGAAATGCCCGGCAATAATTTTATTAAGAAGAGACTTTTTGCCATGGCAGATAAATGTACCGATGGCTATCTTTTCACCTCATGTGGAAACAAAGATGCCTGGGTAAAAAACGGAAATATCTCTGAAAACTCGCAATGCTTTGAACTGCTCGAAGCATCCACCTTCATAACGCCCATCGAATATACGAAAGCCCGCAGTCAGCTGAATTTCTCTGAGGAATTACATCTTCTTTGGGTTGGAAGGCTCAACATGGGCAAGGACCCTTTGACTGTATTAAACGGATTGGAACTTTTTCTTTCTGAAGGAGGAAAAGCCGTGTTGAATATGATTTATCATGAGGAAGAACTGCTCTCAGTAGTTAAGGAAAAAATTAACTCATCACCGCTACTCAATTCCGCTGTTCGTCTGATCGGAAAAGTCCCACATCATGAAATGACCTTGTGGTATAGTGCTTCCGATGTTTTTATTTCAGCAAGTCATCATGAAGGCTCAGGCTATGCTCTCATCGAAGCAATTCATTGCGGTTGCTATCCGGTTATCACCAACATTCCCACCTTTTCAAAAATAACAGATAACGGAAATCAAGGCTCACTCTTTAAAACGGGAGATACTAAGGAGGTAGCGGACCTTTTGAAAAACCTTCCTGATAAAGCATTTCACAATGGCCGCAACAGCAGAATAGCTTTTGCCCACGAAGAACTCTCATTTCAGAAAATGGCCCGGCAATTTGAAAATGCATGTAAAAAAGTATGTGGAATTCAGTAGGTCGCTAAATTATTTGACTGAAAACCAAGATGATGCAGCTTCCCCGTTGGCAGATAGCAGATATATGCAGAACTTGTACTTTCTAAACCATTATCACTATGAAAAAAATAAGTGTCTTTCTGCTATTACTTTTAGCATCCTTCACCACAAGGGCCCAAATTAAAGCCATCACCGAAAAAGGTGACGAAGTGCTTTTAAATGAAAATGGAACATGGAGCTACCTTAATGGCGGCACAGAAGCTCCCGAGGTTGCCCTTGAAACCAATCCGAACGAATTTAAAAAAGATGCAGGCGCCAGCTTTCTTGTAAAAAGCGACCGTATACCGGTTGGCGTGCATGTCAATCCCAAATTATGGTCATTCAAAAAAGCAGCAGAAGGCGAAGCATCTGAATACGAATTCCAGCGCAAAAACGAAGATCTTTACGTATTGCTCATCACTGAGAAAATTGAAATCCCTGTTGAAAGCCTTAAAGGTCTTGCCTTCGAAAATGCACAAAGCGTTGCTCCTGATGCCAAAATTGTAGCTCAGGAATATCGTATTGTGAACGGTCTTAAAATTTTAATGATGCAAATGGAAGGAACCATACAAGGCGTAACCTTCCGCTACTTTGGCTACTACTACTCAGGACCTGAAGGTTCTGTTCAATTACTCTCTTATACATCCAGCAATCTTTTTGAAGGCTACAAAAATGATATGGAGAAGTTTTTGAACGGCTTTGTGCTCACCGATAAAAAATAATTCTATATTTACATTCAAACTTATTTATCCCATGAGAAAATTAATCGCAATGCTGACCCTGTTGCTTATTGCAGGAAAAACCGTTCAGGCACAAACCAATAAACTCTGCGGCGATGTGATGGCAATTAACCTCACTAATGCCTATGTTTTTTCAGAGCGAACAGAATTTAATTACATGGACATTTTCGGAGAGCGGATTAATATGGCTTTGGTGAATGTGATTCTTGTGAAAACTCCTGAACAAAAAGCTGTTATTGACAAGGAATGTAAAGAGGGTAAGCTGGCAGGTAATGTATTTATATTTCCTGATGACGACCAGGCTAAAACCCGGAGATTTTGCACCGACCGCGATTATGCCGCTGCCATGCAATCGGCTGACCTCAAAATTCAACCGGCAAAATAAACACCCGATATTTATGTAAACGCCTGTAATTCAACAATTACAGGCGTTTTTTTTGTTACCTGCGCTTCCTTTGCAAATCCTGCCAAATCACTCAATTTGATGCCCTTTACCGGTCGCGTGATCATTAATTTCCTATATTTGAATACTCAACACGAAAACCAATATTAGAAAAATCCTAAACCCATCAAATATGAAACGAACAGTCAGAAATCTGGCCCTGCTGTTGGCCGCATTAGTTTTTACCACTACTCTGCATGCCCAGGACTGGGTAAAAAAAATGCAGGACCCTACTGTAAACTTCTTTGAAGTCCAACGTTCGTTCAACGAATATTACAATGACTATGTGGCCAACTATCGCCAGCAATTCGGCACTGACCCTTCAAGGGTACCCGGCTATAAACAATTCAAAAGATGGGAAGCCTTCATGGCACCGCGCGTCGATCAGAATGGGAAACGCTTCAACCCCTCTGAGGTATATCAGCAAAGCCTGAAATACCGCAATCAGAGAAGCAGTATGAATGCGGGTAACTGGACCCACGTAGGACCCAACACCGTTCCCAATGGTGGCGGAGGTGCCGGCCGACTCAATTTTGTTCGCATTCACCCAACCAATCCCGATATCATTTATGTTGGATCTCCGGCAGGTGGCTTATGGAAATCTGATGATGGAGGAATTTTATGGTCAACGAATACCGATCAGCTTGCTCAAGTAATAGGATGCACCGACCTCGCTTTTGACCCAATCAACCCCGACATCATGTATCTCGCTACCGGAGATGGTGATGCCGGAGACACCTATACCGTTGGTGTATTGAAATCAACTGATGGAGGTGCCACATGGAATCCAACCGGCCTTTCTTTTTTCACTGCAAACTACCGCCAAATCAGTAAAATTCTTGTGAATCCAAATGCAGGCAATGAAGTTCTTGTAGCTACAACTGCAGGAGTGTACAGAAGTACCGATGCTGCAGCAACCTTTACCCTTGTACAAACAGGAGGATTCAAAGACATGGAATTCAAACCGGGTGATCCCAACACAGTTTATGTTGCAGGAACAGAATTTTATCGATCTACTGATGCTGGACAATCATGGACCCAAATTACTTCAGGCCTCCCGGTCGCAACTAATGTGAGCCGTATGGCGATTGCAGTAACCGAAGCTGATCCAAATTATGTTTATATGATTGTTGGACTACCTGCTCCCAACTATGGAACTGAAGGATTTTACAAATCAACAAACAGCGGTGTGAGTTTCACTAAACCCAGCACACCCGGACTTGGTACTCAACAGTGGTACGACCTCTGTATTGATGCTTCTCCAACCAATGCAAATGAAGTAGTAGTTGGTGGACAAACCGATTTCCTGCGCTCTACCAACGGAGGATCTGCATGGCAACAAAATGGCGGAAATACTCACGTCGATTATCATGACATTGTGTTTGCAGGTGCTTCTAAATATTACATAACTTCAGATGGTGGAATTTTTCTTACCGATAACAGCGGTGCTTCATGGACCGATCTCAGCAACGGACTTGCAATAGCACAGATGTATGGATTCGGACAATCTGCTACCAATCCCAACTTACTGGTGCAGGGATGGCAGGATAATGGTACCAACAAATACACTGGATTGAGCTGGACTCATATCCTTGGCGGAGATGGAATGTTGTGCTTTATTGATCGTACCAACGATAACAATATTTGGGGATCAACTCAAAACGGGGGCCTCGCACGATCTACTAACGGAGGAGGCACATGGCAATCTGCCACAAATGGCATTACCGAAGCTGGTGCATGGGTAACACCATGGATACAGGATCCTGTCACAGCAAATACATTGTACGCAGGGTTTATCAACGTTTGGAAAAGCGTAACAGGTGGTGCGGGCTGGACAAAAATTTCGAATTTCTCGAATACGGCAAACATCAACACTCTTGCTGTTTCTCCTGCAAACAATCAGGTGATCTGGGCCGCAAAAGCAACCGGATTGTACATGACATCAAATGGAGGCACCACATGGACCAACATTACAAATATCCCATCAGGTAACATTACAGGAATTGCATGCAGCAACACTGATGCCAACAAAGCATGGATCACCTATTCAGGTTTCTCCAATACCAATAAAGTTTTCCAAACAACTGATATGGGAACTACTTGGACCAACATCTCTCCGTCTATACCCAATATTCCGGTCAACTGTATTACCTATATGAACAATTCAAATGATGGGTTGTATATTGGAACTGACCTTGGTGTATTTTATAAAGATAATTCCATGACAGTTTGGGAGCCTTTCTTCAATGGCTTACCAAATGTAATTGTTACTCAACTTGAAATCTTCTACGCCGGATCAAAGATTCGTGCATCAACGTATGGCCGTGGCGTTTGGGAATCCGACCTTTTTGTTCCCGGAACATATCCTCCAGCCTCTGCCTTTACCGTTAACAAGCGCATCAGCTGCCCCGGTACTGCACTGCAGTTCAGCGATTACTCTACTGGTTCTCCAACAGGATGGAGCTGGACCTTTAACGGCGGATCGCCATCTACTTCATCACTGCAAAATCCGGTTATCACCTATAACACCCCCGGCGTATACGAAGTTACGCTTACCGTAACAAATCCAATCGGAAGCAACTCTTTCACTCAAACCAACTACATCACCATCACACCAAGTCCTTATGCAGCACCAACTACAGTAGGCGCACAACGTTGCGGACCTGGTGTAGTTAACCTTACTGCTTCAGGAAGCGGTGCAGGAACATTGAGATGGTGGAGCGCACCGGGTGGAGGAACATTGCTTGCTACCGGCAGCACCTACTCACCAAATATCTCTGCAACAACTACCTATTATGTTGATGAAGATTTCCCTTCCGGTCAGCTTGATTTCACAGGAGAATTTTCAAATACCATTGGAGCAGGTGCTTTCTTTACCGCCAACGACATCAGAGGTTTATACTTCGATGTGTTAGGGCCAGTAGTGATCAACTCCTTTGACGTATATCCGAATTCAGCAGGAAACAGAACTATTGAGGTTCTCGATTCTCAAGGTAATACAGTAATCGATACCACCATCTTCATGCCCGCGAGTCCAAATAACCCTTATACTGTAAACGTTAACTTTACGATGTACCCCGGAACCAATTATTTCATCAAATGCCGTGGTAACGTTGATCTTTACCGAAATTCATCAGGAGCTGTTTATCCTTATACAAGCAGCCTGATTAATATCACCAACAGTAATGCAGGCTCACCAGGTTATTACTATTTCTTCTATAACTGGGTCTATAATGAAATCACTTGTAATACTTCAAGAACTGCATGCATGGCAGTTGACACCTGTAATACTGTTGGCATTGGCGAAATAACTGCGAATGATTTTGTAACAGTTAGTCCGAATCCGGCTAACGGCATATTCAATGTTTCATTCACACCAACGGTTCAGGACAATTACAGCATTCAGATTTCAAATGCTATCGGTCAGATTATTTACAACGAAGATGCTTATCTTGGAAGATCAAAATATTCACGTAAACTTGACCTCAGCAGCTATGATGCAGGATTATATCAACTGCACATCAGAGGCGGCGGAACGCATGCAACACAAAAGTTGATTTTGCAGAAATAGTATTTACAGTCCTTTACAAAAAAGCCACCGGAAAATCACCGGTGGCTTTTTTATTTTGTCTGAATGAAAAAAGGCCGGCCCATATGAGACCGGCCACTCATTGAACCTATTGAAACCTGTTTCTTATTGTAATATTAATTTTTGCATGTAACCATCCGATGATGAAAGGAAATACATTCCGGGTGCGAGTCCGTCTCTGTTAACTTCCATCAATCCCGGTTTCATTTGCGCACCTGACTCAGTGCTTAATGTTCTTATGACTTTTCCATTCATATCTGTTATCATCAGTTGTTCCACAATGGCACCTTCATCAAACTTGATGTAAAAATGATCGATTGCAGGGTTCGGAAATACGGTGAATGAAGCATATTTAACTTTTTCTGTGCGAACAGCCCGGATTTCGGAGTAAGTAAAATGTCCGTCGAAATCGGTTTGCTTCAAACGGTAATAGGTGTATCCTGAATAAGGAGCCGGATCTTCGGTATGATAATACAATACTTCCGTTGAATTGCCCGCACCATCAACTGTACCTAGTTCTTCGAAACTGATTCCATCGGCTGATTTCTCAATTGTAAAATAATCGTTGTTCACTTCAGTGGCAGTGGCCCAGTCGAGATCAACAATATTTCGTTTGTTCAGTTCTGCATTAAAAACCAATAACTCAATTGGTAAAGGCCCATTGCTGCCAGCGAGGGTCCAGAACGGATTGTACGAGTTAACATTGTTGATGATGACGGTATTAGTTGTAGTGTTCACAATGCCCATTGGAACAGGTGTCCAAACAGCGCCATTGCTCGACTGAGCCTTCAATAAATTTTCTGCCAGTGCATTCGTGCTTCCATTGCTTGCATCCCATTCACTATCGCGATACGTTAGTGTCAGTTGACTTACAGGAGGAGTAGCATATGAAGAAGCGTCCATGACCCACCAGCGATCGGCAACATTAGATGCGTTTTCAGTTCCGAAAGTCGACATCAGCGAACTCAACCCTGTTGGCAGGGGACGGTTATTCGGGCTGGCTGAAGTTGAAGTAGGATATGTTGCAACTTTGATGAATCCGTTCGGATCGTTTCCGGCTGAAGTAATATCAAATGCTACAGGCAAAAATGAATTGGATACATCATTACCAAATGGAAAAACATAATTCCCGGTGTTCGTTCCGATCTGCCATCTAACCTCACCATAACCTGCAACAGGGGTTGTTTCAGAAACTAAAAATCCTGTTACTCTTGTAACAGCATTTGGAAGAGGATTGCGTACGGTCAGTTGTTTTGAGTTTAACAATAGATTCTGAGAGGTCAACCACAAAGTTCCCGTTGGCACTGCATTATTTCCTCCAACACTGATATTCTGTTGCAAGGTTTTCGGTCCCGAACCTGCAATAGTAAGGTGGTTGAAACCTGTCGATGAACTTCCGGAAATTTGCTGTGGTCCACCATTCATAATGACTGTTCCCGTACTTAGTCCGAATAATGAACTTCCCGAGTTATTGGTGAGGTCACCCGTTATTTCCAATGTCCCATCATTGGCGAGGGTAGCCCCGTTATTATTAAGCATATCGCCTTTTACAGTGATCTGAGAAGTATTGGAAATCAATACGTTGTTAACTGTTACTACTTGTGAAAAAGCATTAACAATAAGTAACGCATTGATAATGATCAAGATGATCGACAATTTGATGTAAAAGCTTGTTCTTTTGCGTGTGTTCATGGTCTGATAATAGATGGATGTTCCGACAGGTTCTTCTTGTTTGATTTTAGCCTTTGTGGCCTCAACCGCTTGATTATCAGCTGCAATAAGTTCTCTGCTTGAGAGGGTGGTGGTGTTTGAATAAGATGACATGACCAGTTTTAGGATTGAATGATGGGATCAAAAGTAGCTGGCCCGTTTCAAGGCAGTTATGGCAATTTATTGAATGACCTGAATGGTGAGTATTTGACATTTTTATTTAGTTGAAGCAGTTAAGGTTTTTTGGCTTTACTGGAAATAGGTAACCTGAACCGTTACGCTTTTGGACAGTACATTGGAGGAATTAGCTGCTGTGTTTTTGATTATTATTCCCGACCCATCGAAATAATACTGATATTCATAACCCGGTGAAAAAGTGTAATTAGGAGGATAGTATCCGGCTCCACCGCTGTCAAGCACTATGTTAACACCACAAATTCTGCCGGGAGGTAGTCCGTGTGGAATGACCACTGTTCCACCCTGCAACGCAGCAGTGGTTCCTGACAACAATAACATTTGAACAGCAGGCGCATTTAAACCTAATTTCGTGTAGCCGTTTACATGCAATTCAGCTGTTGGTGAGGAAGTGCCGATTCCAACTTTTACAGCATTTGCTCCGGTGCCCCCTAAAATCATGGTGTTACTACTGGTTGCAGAGGCTGTAAATCCAATAGCAATGGCATTGGTGAGATTGGTTCCTACATTTGCGTTCGAACCAATCGCTACATTTCTGGTTCCGGTAGTATTGGTCAATCCTGCCCAGGGTCCGAGAAACACGTTTTCATTTCCTGTGGAAGTATTGTATCCTGAACTAAATCCTGCAATTAAATTGGATTGACCTGTGGTGTTAGAATAACCGGCATTTCTTCCTAACATTGTATTTTGCATTCCGGTTGTACTATTCCCGGCAAAGGAACCTACTAATGTATTGTAAGATGCACCTGATGAATTTTGACCGGAGTTGTTTCCAATAAAAACATTATCTGTTCCGGCTCCATTACTGTATCCTGCATTCATTCCAATAAAAATATTTCCAAACCCGGTTGTGGCCAGATAACCTGACCGGGTTCCCAAAAAGGTGTTGTTACTTCCCGATGAATTGTTTGCTCCTGCCTCGCTTCCATAAAATGTGTTGTAATTTCCTTGATTTACAAATCCTGATATCCAACCCATAAAAGTATTTTGACTACCGGCCGTAGCATTATAACCTGTTCCTTCTCCAACCATTGTATTGTAACTACCTATGGTGTTGTTGACTCCCGAATTTCTTCCTATGAAAGTATTCAACGTACCGGTAGTGTTGTTCAAACCGGAAGCATGTCCGACAAACGTATTATTTGCTCCGGTTGTATTTAACCTTCCCGCCGACCTTCCAACAAAAACGTTATTGGCTCCGGTGGTATTAGTGAGTCCGGCAGCTGCCCCGATATAAGTATTTTGTGCACCGGTAATGTTATTGGAACCGGCTGATGCTCCAACAAAAGTGTTAAGGTCCCCTGTTGTATTATCTTGTCCTGCTATGTTTCCGATGAAAGTGTTGTTGGCTGCAACAGTATTGGCAAATCCTGCAGAATTTCCAACAAAAGTGTTCAGGGTTCCGGTAGTGTTGGATGAGCCTGCTGTATATCCGAAAAATGAATTTGATGTGCCGGTTGTATTACTGAAACCACTACTCTCTCCTGCAAAGGTGTTGTAGTTACCTGTTGTATTCGAATAGCCACTATAGGTTCCCATATATACATTATGGTGACCGGTAGTATTGGCAAATCCTGAATAAGCTCCAAATAAAGAATTATTTCCTCCACTGAAATTCAGAGTGTAGCTGCTCACACCTGCATAGCATCCGAAAATGGCATTATTGGAAGAATTTACCACACCATAACCTGCACTGACTCCACTGAATGTGTTATAACTTCCACTTACGTTGTTGATACCCGCCCAACCACCTATAAAAGTGTTCATTGATGAAGTTATACTATTCATTCCCGCCCTGTTTCCCACAAATGTGTTCCAGTGTCCATTAATATTGGATTTTCCGGACCCCGCACCAACAAACACATTAAAGGCACCGAATGTATTTGAATATCCTGCCGAATCACCTAAAAAAACCTCCTCATCTCCGGTAGCAAATTCACCGCTTGCCATTCCCAAAAACAGACTGTTTGACTGATGATTAATTCTACCCGCCCATTGATTGTTAACTCTGAATGATAAAGTCACATTGTCAGTAGTACCTAAAAAGTGAACACCATCTGTTAATCCCGAATTACCGGTAGTGCTCCAGCCCTTTCCTTCGCCAAGCAATTTTCTCCATAACGAACCATCATAATACCAAAACTCATTTAATGAGGTATCAAACACCATCAGACCTGTTGCCGGTGTCGATATGGCAATTCGTTGTGCGCTTGTCATACGCGGTACCAATAAGCCTTTTGAGGTAGAGGTAAGG
>ERZ650309.585-NODE-585-length-17912-cov-6.040880_pt1 | contig 17912 bp, 19 predicted proteins | sample MGYA00376245_ERZ650309 | MGnify/ENA primary metagenome ERZ650309 (study PRJEB26733, sample SAMN07839294) | wastewater metagenome | biome: urban; feature: wastewater treatment plant; material: waste water | place: USA: North Carolina | collected 2016-04-26 ...
TGGTGGAGTGGATATGCCCGCCGTTGAGCAGCATGCCGATCGTGCCATTGGCGGTGCTGGCGGCCAGCAGGGAGGGCTGGACTTTTCTCAACAGGGGGTGCCCGGCGCGAAAGGGTGCGATCACCCCCAGCGGAAGATCGTGGTCGACCGTGACGCAATCGATCATGTCCTGCTTGCGCGGCTCTAGGTCATGGATTTCGCGCTGCCCGATAGCGTCGGTGATGAGCGCATTGCGCTTGTGGGGGCCGCGCTCCTTGGTACGGTAGATGCGTTCCAGCGCCTCGGGGGAGCCCCCCCAGATGCCGTAGCCGACGGTGTTGGGGCAGATGGCGATGCCGCCAGCCTGCAGAACGGAAAAGACGCGCCGGATGTCTCCGTCGACGTCGATCCGGAAGCCGAGATCACCTGCGATTGGCGCGACGGCGACGTGTGGTGAGCAGGCGCTACCTGCGGCTGTGACGACAATTTCACCGGTTCCCTACACGCGACATCATTGGGCAACGGCTGAGTAACCGTACGGAAACACGAGATCCGTTCACTTATGCCATGAGTGATGCCGATCTGGCGCCGCTGGCCGGCTTCCGTGTGGCGGTTACCGCTGCGCGCCGCGCCGACGAGCTGAGTGCGCTGTTGCGCCGGCGTGGTGCCACGGTGATCGCTGCTCCGGCCATCGCGATGGTGCCGCTGCCCGACGACGATGAACTGCGGATCAACACCCAGGCGCTGATCGCCGAGCCGCCCGACATCCTGATCGCGACCACCGGCATCGGCTTTCGCGGTTGGGTCTCCGCGACCGAGGACTGGGGTACCTCCGACGCGCTGCTGACCACGCTCAAGGGCGCACGGATTGTTTCACGTGGACCCAAGGCGACCGGTGCTCTGCGTGCGGCCGGGCTGCCCGAAGAGTGGTCGCCGGAATCCGAGTCTTCCCGCGAGGTGCTGACGTATCTGCTGCGCGGAGACCTCACCGGACTCCGGATCGCCGTCCAGTTGCACGGCGCCACCGACGAATGGGATCCGTTTCCCGAGTTCCTCGACGAACTCCGCAATGCCGGAGCTGATGTCGTCCCGATCCGGGTGTACCGCTGGCAGCCCACCGCAGCCGGTGGCCCCTTCGATGCCCTGGTCCTCGACATCGCCGAACAGCGTTTGGATGCAGTCAGTTTCACCTCGGCTCCGGCCGTCGCGGCCACGTTGCTTCGCGCCATGGAACTCGGCGTCGAGGATCAGGTGGTGGCGGCTTTCCGCAACCGCGTCCACGCGATGTGCGTGGGCCCGGTGACCGCCCGACCGCTGGTCCGGCTCGGCATCCCGGTCTCGGCGCCAGAACGTATGCGACTGGGCGCGTTGGCCCGTCACATCACCGACGAGTTGCCGGTGTTGCAGTCGCGCAAGCTGCGCGTGGCCGGCCACACCTTGGAGATCCGCGGTACGTGCGTGGTGGTCGACGATCAGGTCCGTGAGCTGTCCCCCGCCGGTATGGCCACCATTCGCGCACTGGCCGTCAAGCCCGGCACCGTGGTGTCGCGACGGGAACTGCTCGCCGCACTGCCGGGCAGTGGAACCGATACCCACGCTGTCGAGACCGCGGTGCTGCGGCTGCGAACTGCGTTGGGTGACAAGCAGATTGTGTCGACCGTGGTCAAGCGCGGCTACCGGTTGGCCATCGACGATTTTCCGATAGGTGTGGCATGAACAACGTCCTGGTGGCACACGGCACCCGCAAGGGGACCGGCGTTGCCATGATCAACGACCTCGCCGCGAGCGTGAGCGAACTGCTCGGCCGCGAGGTACACACCGCATTCGTCGACGTCCTGGGACCCACTCCGGCCGAGGTGCTGACCGCACTGCCCGGTGGGACGACGGTTGTCGTGCCGGCGTTCTTGTCCGCGGGCTATCACGTACACAAGGACATCCCCGAGGGCATCGCGGCAAGTGGACGTCGGGATGTTGCCGTGACGCCGGCCCTGGGTCCGTCCATCGAAATCGTCCGGGTGCTCACCGACCGCTTGCTCGAAACTGGTTGGCAGATGGGTGATTCCGTGGTCCTCGGGGCTGCCGGCACCTCCGATCCACGGGCTTTGAGCGACCTGCGCCGTACCGCCGCGATGCTGTCGGCGGCGCTCGGCAGCCGCGTGGAACTGGCATACGCCACTGCCGGCACCCACTGGATCGGTGACGCTGTCACCGCGCTGCGGCACCGTGGGGCCCGACGGGTTGTCGTCGCGTCGTACCTGTTGGCCGACGGATTGTTTCAGGATCGGTTGCGCGCGTGCGGTGCCGACCTGGTGACCGATCCTCTGGGTGGCCATGCGGGTATCGCGAAGTTGATCACGTCGCGGTTCCGATTGGCTCGGGTGTCCCTCGCGGCCTGAGGTCCGCCGTCATCAAGCCGCATCCCGCCCGCACAGGGGACGGCTCAGCCCGTCGGTATTCGATCTTCCTTACGCAGAAACAGTTTCGCCCCCGGCTCGGATTCGAGCCGGGGGCGAAACTGCCTGGGCGTCAGGCAGCAGCGTCGTCGAGCTCCAACGGCCCGATCTCGACCAGGCCGGCCCACACCCGCACCCGGTAGACGGGCAGGCGGACCGATGGATCATCAAGGCACACACCGTCTTCCAACGAGAATGCCTGCTTCTTGATCGGGCTCTGCACACAGGGGCGGCCACCTCGGTCACCGACGAGGCCACGCGACATGACAGCCGCGCCGGAGAACGGGTCAATGTTGCCGATCGCGTACAGCGACCCGTTGTGCAGCCGGAACAGTGCCGCCTGGCTGCCGCCCGGCAGCAGCACTCCGGCACCGCGGCCCGGGACGAGGCGGTGATACGAGCAGACCGAGGTCCACTCCGAACGGTCCAGCTGAGCGGCTTCGGTCAGGTCGTTGAGAGTCATATTGTTCTCCTGATCAGCTTTTCGGCGGGACGCTGGGGATTCCGATCGGCACCTTGCGGCCGTTCCGTTCGGTGAATTCGATGGTGCGGTCGATGGCTTCGGGGGCGTTGACGAACGAGACGAACTGGGTCAGCTTCGCCTTGTCATCGAGCACGCCCTTCCACTCGCACGAGTAGCCGTCGACGTGCCGCTCCATCGCGGCCTCGAATTCGCTTGCCAGACCGAGCGAGTCATTGCAGACGACGTCGCGGACATGGTCCAGACCCATCTGATCGACCCACGGCGCGGTGCGCTGCAAACGGTCGGCGGTGCGGATGTAGAACATCAGGAACCGGTCGATGTAGCGGACCAGCGTCTCGTCATCAAGGTCACTGGCCAACAGCTGCGCGTGCGCGGGCGTCATTCCGCCGTTGCCGCCGACGTAGAGGTTCCAGCCGGTTTCGGTGGCGATCACGCCGACGTCCTTGCCGCGGGCCTCTGCGCATTCGCGTGCACAGCCCGAGACACCCATCTTGATCTTGTGCGGCGACCGCAATCCGCGGTAGCGCAGCTCCAGATCGATGGCCATCTGCACCGAATCCTGTTGTCCGTAACGGCACCAGTCGCTACCGACACAACTCTTGACGGTTCGCAGCGACTTTCCGTACGCCTGACCGGATTCCATGCCACCGTCGACCAGACGCCGCCAGATCTCGGGGAGCTGGTCGACCCGGGCACCGAACATGTCGATCCGCTGGCCACCGGTGATCTTGGTGTAAAGACCGAAGTCCCTGGCGATCTCGCCGATCAGGATCAACTGTTCGGCAGTGATGTCGCCACCGGGAACCCGCGGCACCACCGAGTAGGAACCGTTCTTCTGGATGTTGGCCAGGAAGTGGTCGTTGGAGTCCTGCAGGCCGGCCTGCTCACCGTCGAGGATGTGACCACTGCTGGTCGACGCCAGGATCGACGCGATCGCGGGTTTGCAGATATCGCAACCCGTTCCGGTGCCGAACCTCTCGATCAGACCCGAGAACTTGCGGATCTCGGTGGCCGAGATGATCTCGAACAGTTCGGCACGCGACTGCGGGAAGTGTTCGCACAGTGCAGTGGATTGCTCGACGCCTTGCGCTTCCAGAATCTGCTTGAGCAGCGGTACACAAGAGCCACACGAGGTTCCGGCTTTGGTGCACGCCTTGAGTCCCGCGACATCGGAGCAGCCACCGGCAATCGCGCCGCACAGGTCACCCTTGGTGACGTTGTTGCAGGAGCAGATCTGCGCGGCATCGGGCAGCGCACCGACACCGAGTGCGCCTGCACCATCACCGGATCCCGCCGGCGCGATGAGTGCCAGCGGATCGCCGGGCAGTTGCTCGCCGACCATCGGACGCAGGATGCCGTACGCGGACGCATCGCCGACCAGGATGCCACCCAACAGAGTCTTGGCATCGTCGGACAGCACCAGCTTGGCGTACGTCTGCTTCACCGGGTCGTTGATCACGACCTGCAGGCAGTCGGGCGTAACGCCCTGGGCGTCACCGAAACTCGCGACATCGACACCGAGCAGCTTCAGCTTGGTGGACATATCGGCTTCGGGGAATTCGGCTTCGCCGCCCAGCAGCCGATCGGCGACCACCTCGGCAGAGGTGTAGCCCGGACCGACGAGCCCGTAGCAACGCCCTTCGACCGCCGCCACCTCGCCGATCGCATAGATGTCGGGATCGCTTGTGACACACGACAAATCAGTCATGATGCCACCGCGTTCAGCCATCTGAAGATCCGACTGGCGGCCGAGCTCGTCGCGCGGGCGCACGCCGGCGGCAAAGACCACCAGGCCGGCATCGATCACGGTGCCGTCGCTGAGCAGCACGCGCACACCCTCATCGGCCGACTCGATCGCGTCGGTGCCGACGTCCAGATGTACCGAGATGCCGAGCTTTCCGATCATCCTGGCCAGCAACGCACCACCGGCGTCGTCGAGCTGCTGGTTCATCGGGCGCGGCGCACGCTCCACAATGTGGGCCTGCAACCCGAACTGACGCAACGCATTTGCTGCTTCCAGACCGAGCAGACCGCCACCGATCACCACACCGGTGCCGTTGCCGTGTTCGGCCGAGCGCATCATGTCGGCGCGGATCGCGTCGAGGTCGTCGAGGGTGCGGTAGACGTGGCAGCCGGGCAGCTCATGGCCGGCCACCGGGGGCACGAATGCGTAAGAGCCGGTGGCCAATACAAGCTTGTCATACCTGATACCGCGACCCGACTCGGTGACCACGGTCTTGGCGGCGCGGTCGATACCGCCGACCTTGTCGCCGAGGATCAGCTCGACCAGGCTGTCGCCGTCATAGTCGTTGCCAGGCAACGCCAGTCGAGACCGGTCCCAGTGCTCCGTGTAGCCGGTAAGGCCAACCCGGTCGTACGCGGCGTCGGACTCCTCACCCAAAACCGTGATGCGCCAAGCTCCGTCGGTATCCCGAGAGCGCAGCGCCTCGACGAGGCGGTGCCCCACCATTCCGTGGCCGACGACCACCAGGTTCTTCGCTTCCATGACTGCAAAGGTAAGGAGCCGATATTGCGGTTTATGACGCCACGTGTGAATCGACCGTCACGCTCTTCTCACACCCGCCTGACAACGTCGGTGATCTACGTGGTCCAGGTCACAACGTCCTAGCCGACGCCGGCGGGTGGGTTACTCGATGCTGGGGCGTAGGGGTTGTAGATCGTGGTCGACGTGGTCGGTGTCGTCCCGTAACCGGCTGTGCTCGACGGCGTGTAGGTATCCGACGACGTGGTTTCCGTGGTGGTCGTCGTCGTTTCCGTTTCCGAGGACTCCGACGTCGTAATCGTCGTCGTGGTAGTGGTCGTGGTCCGCGTGGTCGTGCGGGGTTTCGTCGTGGTCGTCGACGGGGTCGTGATCACGGGCTCCGGGCCCGGCTGCGGCTGGGAATCGCCGGAGGTCGAGACCACCTGGTAGAGCAGGATGATCAGCAGAACCGCGGCGGCAGCGCCACCGGCCCACCACAAGGCGTAGTTGACCTCGGGATAGTCGTCGTCGCCGTCAGTGCTCACCGTCTGGATGCTACCCAGGGTTGCCTGCCCAACCGGGGACCACCACTACCGCCAGCGGCCCAGGATCTCCTCGGCCCGCGCCCCGAGCGCCCTCTGCAGGAACGGGCCGAAGCTGATTCGTCCGACACCCAACGGGCCGAATGAGGCCGGGTCGTCGACCTCGGGGATCGCGATGGCATTGATGGGCAACGGCAGCTCAGATGCCAACCGGCGCAAGGTGTCGGCATCGTGGCGACCCACCGGGTACAGGCAGTCGGCGCCCGCAGCGGCGCACAACTGCAGCCGCGCGACGGCCCGGTCGACACGGTCCGTCTCGGCACCGTCCTGCCGCAGGAACAGGTCGGTGCGGGCATTGATCACCACGTGCACACCAGAAGCGTCTGCGGCACGGCGCAATTCGCCGACCAGATCCGCGTGTTCACCCGCATCCCGCAGTCGCCCGCCGTCTTTGTGAACGGTGTCCTCGATGTTCAGCCCTACCGCGCCGGCGGCCAACAGACCCGAAATGAGTCGGGCCGGTGATTGTCCGTACCCGGATTCGATGTCGACCGAGATCGGTACCGCGACCGCGGAGGTGATCTGGGAGACGCGCGCGGTCAGATCGTCGAACGACATGCCTTCGCCGTCGGGCTTCCCCACCGAGTCGGCGACAGGATGACTGCCGACGGTCAACGCATCGAAGCCGGCGGCGACGGCGAGATTGGCAGACCAGGCGTCCCAAACAGTCGGCAGAAACACCGGATTTCCGGGCTGGTGCAGGGCCAACAGCGCTTCGGCGCGTTGCGCCAATACCTCATCGGACATACCCATACGGTAGCGGCGAACGTGACCTGTCTCACTTTTAACTCCGAATATGACTAGCATCCGGTGTCGTAATGTGATCCATGACACCCTTCAGCCCAAGGAGGTCGCCAGATGTCCACCACAACTGAGCTTGCCGAGTTGCACGACTTGATCGGCAATCTGCGTCGTTGCGTCGGCGCGCTCGCCGCCAAGTACGGGGACTCCCCCGCCACGCGGCGCATCGCGAACGACGCCGACCGTTTGATCAATGACATCGATCGACTCGACATCGACACCGAAGAGCTGGAATTCAGCCGCGGCATCAAGCAGCAGATGCCGGCCAAGGAAAAGATCGTGATCCCCGATCACGACTATTCCAGCGAGTTCTGGCACGACCACGACGGCGGTGTCGGCGGCTGATCACCACTTGACTCGCCGGCGCGCAACGAGCCGGCGAGTCACTGGTCGTCCATCCCAATTTCATAGGTCGTTGCTGTCACAACTGGAATCGAGGCATTCTTCGTGAGCGCACCCAGCGCCAACCGTCCTGGTACCGGCGTCTTCTCCCCGACGCGTGCGCAGATTCCCCAGCGCACCCTGCGTACCGACAACTGGCTGAAGTCCCCGATCCTCATCGATCTCGGTTTCGCGGCGTTCATCATCTACGCCACTTTCCGCGCCTTTCAGCGCGACCACTTCTACGTAGAGAAGTACCACTACCTGACGCCGTTCTACTCACCGTGTCTGAGCGTCAAATGTGGCAAGGCCAGCGACTTCTGGCCACAGATCCTGCCGGCCGACGGCATCGCGTCGTTGATCCCGTATGCGGCACTGACCCTGCCGTTCCTGCTGGCGTTCCGCTTGACCTGCTACTACTACCGCGGCGCCTACTACCGCACGGTGTGGCAATCGCCGACCGCCTGCGCTGTCGCCGAGCCGCATGCCAAGTACACCGGCGAGACTCGCCTCCCGCTGATCATCCAGAACAGCCACCGCTACTTCTTCTACGCCGCGGCGATCATCTCCGTGATCAACACCTACGACGCGATCGTGGCCTTCCAGTCCCCCAGCGGTTTCGGGTTCGGCCTGGGCAACATCATCCTGCTCGGCAACGTCATCATGCTGTGGGTGTACACCATCTCGTGCCACTCCTGCCGGCACGTCACCGGCGGCCGCCTCAAGCACTTCTCGAAACACCCTGTGCGGTACTGGATCTGGACGCAGGTGAGCAAGCTCAACACCCGGCACAAGTTGTACGCGTGGATCACGCTCGGCACGCTGATGTTCACCGATTTCTACATCGCCCTGGTCGCCAGCGACACCATCAGCGACCTGCGTTTCGTCGGCTGATCCAAACCTGTTCATTCTCAACGCTATTCACAACTAACTGGAGTTATTTTCATGGCTGAACTCGAACGGCACGAATACGACGTTGTCGTGATCGGAGCCGGCGGGGCTGGACTGCGCGCTGTCATCGAGGCCCGGGAACAGGGTCTGCGCGTCGCGGTGGTGTGTAAGTCGTTGTTCGGCAAGGCCCACACCGTGATGGCCGAGGGTGGCTGCGCCGCCTCGATGCGCAACGCCAACGAGAAGGACAACTGGAAGGTGCACTTCGGTGACACCATGCGCGGCGGGAAGTTCCTGAACAACTGGCGCATGGCCGAGCTGCATGCCAAGGAGGCCCCGGACCGCGTCTGGGAGCTGGAAACCTATGGCGCACTGTTCGATCGGACCAAGGACGGCCGGATCAGCCAGCGCAACTTCGGTGGTCACACCTACCCGCGCCTGGCACACGTCGGTGACCGCACCGGCCTGGAGATCATCCGCACCATGCAGCAGAAGATCGTCTCGCTGCAGCAGGAGGATTTCGCCGAGACCGGCGACTATGAGGCCCGGATCAAGGTCTTCCACGAGTGCACCATCACCGAGCTGATCAAAGACGGCGATCGGATCGCCGGGGCATTCGGCTACTGGCGTGAGTCAGGCCGCTTCGTGCTGTTCGAGGCGCCCGCGGTAGTGCTGGCCACCGGCGGTATCGGCAAGTCGTTCAAGGTGTCGTCGAACTCGTGGGAGTACACCGGCGACGGTCACGCCCTCGCTCTTCGGGCGGGCGCCACGCTGATCAACATGGAGTTCATCCAGTTCCATCCGACGGGCATGGTCTGGCCGCCCTCGGTCAAGGGCATCCTCGTCACCGAAGGTGTGCGCGGCGACGGTGGGGTGCTGAAGAACTCCGAGGGCAGGCGCTTCATGTTCGACTACATCCCTGCGGTGTTCAAAGGCCAGTACGCCGAAACCGAGGAAGAAGCCGACCAGTGGCTCAAGGACAACGATTCGGCCCGGCGCACCCCTGACCTGCTGCCCCGCGACGAGGTGGCCCGCGCCATCAACTCCGAGGTGAAGGCCGGCCGCGGTACCCCGCACGGCGGCGTCTACCTCGATATCGCTTCGCGTATCCCGACCGAGGAGATCAAGAAGCGGCTGCCCTCGATGTATCACCAGTTCATGGAGCTGGCCGAGGTCGACATCACCAAAGACGAGATGGAAGTCGGCCCGACCTGTCACTACGTCATGGGTGGCATCGAGGTCGACCCCGACACCGGAGCGGCCCGCACCCCCGGCCTGTTCGCTGCGGGTGAGTGCTCCGGCGGTATGCACGGCTCGAACCGGCTCGGCGGCAACTCGCTCTCGGACCTTCTGGTGTTCGGCCGCCGGGCCGGGCTCGGAGCCGCCCAGTACGTCAAGGCGCTGCCGGCCCGTCCCGCAGTATCGGACGAGGCGTTGGCCACCGCGGCCAGGGAAGCCCTCGAACCGTTTGACGAACACCCCGGTGCCGAGAATCCGTACACCCTGCACACCGAGCTGCAGCAGTCGATGAACGACCTGGTCGGCATCATCCGCACCAAGGCCGAGATCGAGCAGGCGCTGCTCAAACTTGATGAGCTCAAGCGGCGGATGCACAACATCACCGTCGAGGGGCACCGGCAGTTCAACCCCGGTTGGCACTTGGCCGTCGACATGCGCAACATGCTGCTGGTCAGTGAATGCGTGGCACAGGCCGCGTTGGCCCGCACCGAGAGTCGTGGCGGCCACACCCGCGACGACTTCCCGGAGATGGACGCTGACTGGCGCAACACTCTGCTGGTGTGCCGGGCCGGTGGCGGCGATCCGATCGTCCCGAACGTCACCGTCACACCCGAGCACCAGGTGGCGATGCCTCCCGAGTTGCAGGCGTGCTTCGAGCTGTCCGAGCTGGAGAAGTACTACACCGACCGCGAGTTGGCCACCCATCCGGAATGGAGCAAGTGATGAGCGCGAGCTACCAAGCCCACATGCGGGTGTGGCGCGGCGATGACACCGGCGGCGGCCTGGACGACTTCACCGTCGAGGTCAACGACGGTGAAGTCGTGCTGGACATCATCCACCGCATCCAGGCGACCCAGGCCCCCGATCTGGCGGTGCGGTGGAACTGCAAGGCCGGCAAGTGCGGTTCGTGTTCGGCCGAGGTCAACGGCCGTCCGCGGCTGATGTGCATGACGCGGATGTCGACGTTCGATCCCGCCGCGACCGTGACGATCACCCCGCTGCGCGCATTCCCGATCATGCGCGACCTGGTGACCGACGTGTCGTTCAACTACGAAAAGGCACGCCAGATACCGTCTTTCGCGCCGCCGAAGAACCTCAAACCCGGTGAGTACCGGATGCAGCAGGAGGACGTCGAGCGCTCGCAGGAGTTCCGCAAGTGCATCGAATGCTTCCTGTGCCAGAACACCTGTCACGTCGTGCGTGACCACGAGGAGAACAAGGAAGCGTTCGCCGGGCCGCGGTTCCTCATGCGCGTGGCCGAGTTGGACATGCACCCCCTGGACACCTTGGACCGCAAGGACATGGCCCAAGAAGAGTTCGGCCTGGGCTACTGCAATATCACCAAGTGCTGCACCGAGGTCTGCCCCGAGCACATCAAGATCACGGACAACGCGTTGATCCCGATGAAGGAACGCGTGGTCGACCGCAAGTACGACCCGATCGTCTGGCTCGGTAACAAGCTCTTCAGGCGCGACTGATCGGCGTACGCTCGGAAAGGCAGCCAATCCCCCCACGAAAGGCAGCCAGATGAGCCAGTCAGAAACCAAGAGCGTCAACGACATTCGGACCGCGATACGTGAGCTTTCAGCTCGCGCGGAACTGGCCCGCAAAGAAGGTCGGCCCGCTGACGCCGATGAGCTTGAGCAGCGCGTCGAGGGTTATCGGCAGGAGTTGGCGGCCCGCCCTTGAATCAGGCCCTGCGCCGTGCGTGTCGCCTCAGGGTTGGGCATAGTCGGCTGGGAGTCGTCAGCTTTCGTTGACAGTCAGCGAAAGCTGACGAGTCGGGGCCGAACATGCCGAGGTCAAGACTCATCTGGGCGCGCGGTCCCGGAACCGGATGTGCAGCGACTGCTTTGATACGCCGAGGACGCGCGCCAATTCAGCCCAACTCCAGCCAGCCGCACGCGCCCCGATGACAGCACTGTCGTAGCGGGCCTTCGCGTCGGCGAGTCCGTCGCGCGCCGCTGAGAGGGCCCGCAAGCTGGTGCCATTGAAGAAGTCGTCGCGCATGTACGGATCCTCAGTCGGCCCACCCATGCCCGGCAGTATGCGCGGGCACTCCGACAGCAGGACTCCTACGCAGCGGCAGCCGGGTGCGCAGAACTGTTCGAGGTACCCGACGAATCTGCCGAATGATGCTTACCGCCCCGCCGGGCGTGATCGGTCGCATCGGTCTTCGGAGATCCGTTCGATGCTCCCGCCGACGCCGCCGGGTGCCGATTATTCTTGTTCGCCGATTTCCCCTTGGGAGCCTTGGCTTTTACGGGTGGGTCGACCTGCGGAACAGCTGCTGTTGCGGCCGCCGTCACGTGGGTTGAACTGTTCTTGGTGGTCGTCTTCGGCGCCACCGCCGCGACCGCCTTCGGTGCCACCGCCGCGACGGTGGTTTTGGGCTTGGGCGTAAAGATCGAAGCGAGCGAGGCCATGAACTTCTGCACCGAGGTCGCGAACCCGCCCAAGAAACCACTGAATGCGCTCTGGAATGCGGCCACGAGCGCGGCGATCGGGTTGAGGACCGGCTTGACGACCGGCGGGACCCCGGAGGTGATCGGTTTGAGGGTGGCAATCAGCGCCTTCACGGCCGCAGCAGCCAGTTTCGGCGTCCAGTCGTAGGTGAAAAGGCCGAAGTTGTTGTTCAAGATGTCGTAGTTCGGGTCGGCATTGGTATCGCGGGTGTTGTAGAGAAAGATCGGGCCGGCTCCGGAAAACGTCTGCCAATAATTGATGAGGTCGGTCAGATATGCCGACTGGGTCGCTTGATTGACCACACTCGTGGGTTCGCCGTATTCGCTGATCCAAATCTTGTCGGCCGCATCGCCATTGGTTGCCATCAACGCCTTGATCTTGATGATCTGGTCCAGCGCAGAGATGCCCGGCGCTCCGGCCTGACCCTGCGAGAACTTCAAGTTGAGGTTGTACGGGTGGATGGACAACGCATCGAAGTATCCGTGTGCGCCGGCCGCATACATCTGGGTGATGAAGTCGACGGGATTCACCGTCATCGTGCCGTGCGTCAGCCCGGCTCCGACCACGCCGCCGACCACTTCGGCCTTCCCGCCGGTCGCGGTTTTGATGGCGGTATAGGCCGCCTTCAGTAGCTCCGTATACGACGCCGCGTCGACCGGGTTGTACGAGAACGATGCGTTCGGCTCATTCCAGATTTCATAGGCCGCGATCTTGGTGCCGTACCGGCCGGCGACCGTACTTGCGAACTTTGCATATGCCGTCGGATCTGGATGTCCGGTGAGAAGACTTCCGGCCCATGAGGGTGTGGCATCGAGAATGCCGAGCACGTTCATCCCGCGCGAGGCAGCCGCGTTGACGATGTAGTCCATCTTCGTCCAGCTGTAGCTTGTGGCACTCGACGGTTGGATGAACGCCCAGGGGATGTCCATCCGCACGTTGGTCACGCCGAGCGACAACATCATGTCGAGCGTCTTGTCGATGTCGGCGTTGTTGTTGAGCAGGTAGAGGTTGTCCGAAATCCCGACGGTGGCCGGGGACTCGACAATGGACGAGGTGCTGACTACGTCCAGCGACAGCTGGCGAATAACAGGTGTGCCATTCTGCGTAGCACTCGTGGTGAAAAGCGTCGCCGTCACTACCGCCACAGAGCAGCTCATAGCAACGTGCTGATACCTACTAAAAGGATGTTGTCGCATGATGAAACTCCTTTCTTTCATCCCTGGTGGGATGGGATCTTTCACCATCGTGCGCCTTTATTGACGTATACGTCAGCAAAGTTACGTAATTCGACTTATCTGTAATTTTTGCGCGATCAATTACGCAGAGCTAACCGATTTCGGCAAACAATGAAATCGCGGGAAGAACAAAAACTCCGCACGAGCACACCATCCTGGCAACGAGGCCAGACGCCCGCCAGGCGAATTCGACTAGAACAAGTTCCTGGGCGGATGCACAGCTGGACCATAGTGCGTAGCAGCGCTAGTGAAATTGCACATCCGCAACCGCCAGATTCTCGCAACGTCATTTATTGACGTTGACGACAGTTTGTTGAGGTTGACGGCAACCGCAAATTCTCACCAGTCACATCTGGCGCAACGCGCTTCCCGAGCGGTGATCAGGCCTCTAAACGGCGGAATGCGCTGCGATGGAACACCATCGGCGCCACATCGGGGTTGATGACGATATCGCTGATCGCCAAAACAACGATGGTGTGATCGCCTGCCGGCACAAGTTGGGCGATCGACGTCTCAAGCCACACGCTGGTGCCGTGGATGAAAAGGGCACCGTTTTCGCGCGTCTGGGTCTGCATACCAGCGAAGCGGTCACCGGTCTTGGCCGCCAGCGTTCGCGCTGCCTGATCATGTCCTTCACCCAGCACACTGATGCCCAACGACGGCAGGTCCTTGAGCTTGGGCCAGGTGGTCGAGCTGTTCTGAATGCAGAACGACACGAGCGGCGGATCGAGTGACACCGGCACGAATGTGCTCGCTGCCAGACCCACGCGGACGCCGTCGGTTTCGGCCGCAATGGCCACCACACCGATCGGGAAATGGCCGAATGCTTCACGCAGGGATGTCGGGCTCAGCTCTGGGTCGCTCATAGTCCGACCATCTTCACACGGACCCGGACGGACGGTTTCCGCAGTACCTGACCAACGACTCCTCGACAGGGGCCGGGGTGAATCCCGTCGCGATGATCTTCTCGTTGCTCAGCACACTGTTTCGGGGCCTCGGCGCAACAACGTGCGTTGCCGAGGCGAAATACGTTTCGGTGCTGACGCTGGTTATCCGGTCCGCGTCATGGCCGGTGATATCGAATACCCGGCGGGCGACGTCGGCCCACGACGTCGTCGAGCCTTCCCCCGTGACGTTGTAGATACCGAACGGCGGGTGGGTCGTCGTGAGGTGCCGGATGGCTCGAGCCAACTCTGAAGTGAAGGTCAGGCGGCCGAACTGATCGTCGACCACTGAGGGGTTCACGCCACGCTCAGCCAACGACTGCATCGTCCGCACGAAGTTCTGGCCATCGCCGATCACCCAGGACGTCCGCACGACATAGTGCCGCGGCACCGTTGCGACGATCTGATCGCCGGCCGCCTTCGTCTGGCCGTAGACCCCGAGCGGAGCGATCGGGTCGCTTTCCCGATACGGCTTCTCCGATGTGCCGTCGAATACGTAATCACTGGAGATGTGCACCAGGGTGATCCCGTGGGCCGTTGCGATGCGTGAAAGTGCTGCAATGCCACTCACGTTGGCGGCCCAGGCGGCGAGGCGGCCCTCGGAGGTCTCGGCAGCATCGACCGCGGTGTAGGCCGCTGCGTTGATGACGGTGTCGTAGTCCCGCCACCGCACGGCCGTCCCGAGGTCGTCAGATGTGAGGTCGACGGCAGCCCGGGTGGCGAACTCGACGTTCGCCGCATCGGCATACTCGTCACGCAGCGCGCGGCCCAATTGACCGTCGGCCCCGAGCACCAACACCTTTCGTGGTGCGACCGGCCGAACTTCCGCCAACCGCGGGTGTCGCTGGTCTTTGTCTGACAACTCGGCCTTCGTCAACGGAATCGGCCAGTCGATGGCCAGCTGTTCGTCAGCCAGATTCACCGACGTGTAGTCGGCGTCCGGCGAGTAGTGGTCGTTGACCAGATAGACGTATGCCGTGTCGGGTTCCAATGTCTGGTAAGCGTTTCCAACACCACGCGGCACGAACACCGCTCGTGACGGATCGAGTTCAGCGGTGAACACCGTGCCGAACGTCGGGCCGTCACGTAGGTCGACCCATGCTCCGAAGATGCGTCCCGTGGCCAGCGACACGAACTTGTCCCATGGCTCAGCGTGGATGCCACGCGTGGTTCCGATGGCGTCGTTGAACGAGATGTTGTTCTGCACCGGACCGAAGTCGGGTAGCCCGAGCGCCACCATCTTCTCGCGCTGCCAGTTCTCCTTGAACCAGCCGCGGTTGTCGCCGTGCACCGGAAATTCCCACACCGTCAGCCCAGGAATTGGTGTTTCCTTCGCCGTCAACGGCTTTCCGTACTCGGTCACTGGCCCTGCCGAGCGTAGTGCGCTTCAGTGGCGTCTTTGACCGGCGCCCACCATGATTCGTTCTCGCGGTACCAGGCGATGGTGTCTGTCAATCCGTCGGCGAAGTCGGTATACCTTGGCTGCCAACCGAGTTCGTGGCGCAGCTTCGTCGAGTCGATGGCATACCGCAGGTCGTGGCCGGCACGGTCGGTGACATGGTCATAGGCATCTGCCGGTTGACCCATCTGCGCCAGGATCAGCTCGATGACGGACTTGTTGTCCTTCTCGCCGTTGGCACCGATCAGATACGTTTCACCGATACGGCCCTTTTCGAGGATCAGCAGCACCGCCGACGAGTGATCCTCGACGTGGATCCAGTCCCTCACGTTCTTGCCCTGGCCGTAGAGCTTGGGCCGAATTCCCTTGAGCACATTGGTGATCTGCCGAGGGATGAACTTCTCGACGTGTTGGTACGGCCCATAGTTGTTCGAGCAGTTCGAGAGGGTGGCCTCGACGCCGAAAGAACGAACCCAGGCCCTCACCAGCAGATCACTGCCCGCCTTCGTCGACGAATACGGCGACGACGGGTTGTAGGGCGTACTTTCGGTGAACTTGGCCGGGTCGTCGAGTTCCAGGTCCCCGTACACCTCGTCGGTGGAGATGTGGTGGAACCGGCGGCCATGTTTGCGCACCGCCTCCAGAAGCGTGAAGGTACCGACCACGTTGGTGTGCAGAAACGGATTTGGGTCACGCAGCGAATTGTCGTTGTGCGACTCGGCGGCGAAGTGGACGACGATGTCCGAGGCTTCGACGAGTTCGTCGACCACCACGGCGTCGGCGATGTCCCCCACCACGAGGACCATCCGCTGCTCCGGGAGGCCGGCGAGGGACTCCCGGTTGCCGGCATAGGTCAGCTTGTCCAGCACCGTCACATGATGATCCGTGTGATCGATGACGTGCCTGACGAAGTTGGAACCGATAAATCCTGCGCCGCCGGTGACAAGCAACCGCGCCATCAACGCTCCCTGTTCAGCAAGTCCAACAGATACTTTCCGTAGCCGGATTTGACCAACGGTTCGGCCCGTACTCGGACCTCGTCATCGGTGAGATATCCCTGCCGCCAGGCGATTTCTTCCGGCACACCGATCTTCAGCCCGGTACGGCGTTCCATGGTGCGCACGAAGTCCGCGGCATCGGTCATCTGATCGAATGTTCCGGTGTCCAGCCACGCGGTACCGCGAGGAAGCACGTCGACGCGTAAGCGGTTCTGCTCCAAATAGATACGGTTGATGTCGGTGATCTCGTACTCACCGCGTGCGCTCGGCTTGAGTTCGCGGGCGATCGACACCACGTCGTTGCTGTAGAAGTACAGGCCCGGTACCGCGTAATTGCTCTTGGGCGCCTTCGGTTTTTCTTCGAGCGAGACCGCCATGCCGGCACTGTTGAACTCGATGACGCCATAGGCCGCCGGCTCGGCAACCCAGTAAGCGAAGATCGCGCCGCCGTCCACGTCGTCGAACTTCTGCAACTGGGTGCCCAGTCCGGGGCCGTAGAGCAGGTTGTCACCGAGGACCAAGGCGACTTTCTGTCCGTCGAGAAAGTCAGCGCCGATGGTGAACGCCTGCGCCAGCCCCTCGGGTTTGGCCTGTTGCGCATAGGAGATGGTGACGCCGAACCGCGATCCGTCGCCCAGCAGCCGCTCGAAGCTGATCGCATCGTGGGGAGTGGTGATCACCAGGATGTCCCGGATGCCCGCCAGCATCAGCGTGGACAGCGGGTAGTAGACCATCGGTTTGTCGTATACGGGGATCAGCTGCTTGGACACCCCGAGGGTCGCCGGATGCAGGCGCGTTCCTGCTCCGCCTGCCAGGATGATCCCTTTCACGCGGTCATCCTGACATATCAGATCTGCCTTGGCTGGCAGCTCTTCTCCAACGGGTTTCCAACCGTCGCACCCTACGTTTGCTCGCGTGAGCATCCTTGGAACCCAGACGGTTGCCGTGACCACGCTACGACGCTCGGCCGGCAACGCCATCATCGCTGCGGTTGCCGATCGGGCAGGCAATCCGCTCTGTGAGGCCAAACAAAACTCCAGTGCGGCAGTGCTGTTCGGCTTCAAGAATGGCGGGCGCAGCACATACACCCTGACCTCCGGTAACCGCACCGTGCGCGTCGACGTCAGCGGCACCACGACCGTTACCGAGGACGACGTGGTGCGGGGCCGCATCGCGCCCCACGACGGCGCGGCCCAGATCGAGGATTCTGCTGGACGCACTGTGGCCTTGATCCGCCCGTTCGAGGGACTCAAGGGCGACGATCCGTGGCGGCACCCCATCGTGGCACCTACCGGCGAGGTGCTTGGTTCGCTGAATCTGATGCGCACACATCAGCCTTTGCTCACCGACGACGACCTGGCCCTGATCGATTACGAACTCTTCGGGTTTTCGCGCAATTCGAATCAGTCGGGGAAATTGCCTGCGCGCGGGACCGTGCTTCAACTGACCGCGCCCGTCGACCCCGCGTTGGGCGATCTGCTGGTGTGCGCCGGCATCGACTTCGCGGTGTTGCCGCGGGGGTATGTGGCTTAGCGGTTATTTGTGATGCTTCCCGGTG
>ERZ650309.586-NODE-586-length-17910-cov-4.353234_pt1 | contig 17910 bp, 18 predicted proteins | sample MGYA00376245_ERZ650309 | MGnify/ENA primary metagenome ERZ650309 (study PRJEB26733, sample SAMN07839294) | wastewater metagenome | biome: urban; feature: wastewater treatment plant; material: waste water | place: USA: North Carolina | collected 2016-04-26 ...
TGGCCGTGTTGAAAGAGCCATCCAGAAATGCGTGAACAAAATTCAGAACAATCACAATAGCGATGGCAGCCTGAAAGGTTCGGGATGGGCAGGAGTTCTTCAATCTTCATTTGCAACAAGTGCTCTTGAGTCGGCGCAGGAAAAAGGAGTAGAAGTCGATGAAGTGATAATTGAGAAGTCGCGCGATTACCAGAAAAGTAATATAGATGTGAAAACCAATAATGTTTCAACTGAATCAGCTGCAGGCGTAGTACTGTACTCCGTTTCAGGTTCCACCAGGGCTTCAGCAAAAGAAACACGCCAGGCCAAGGATATTATTAAGAAAGCAAAAAAAGAGGGTAAAATTTCCAACGAAGAGGTTAACGTAGACAACCTCACCAGAGCTGGTTTATCGCAGTCGCAGGCACTCAAATACGAGACCGCTTATCAGGTGAATGAGTCGGCGAAAAAACTTGCTCAGGACGATAATGTTCTGAGTGGATTCGGCAACAACGGAGGCGAAGAGTTCCTGAGCTACTTGCAAACAGGTGAAGGAATGATCATCAGTAATGATAACAGCTGGCAATCATGGTATGAAAAAACCAGCAGCAGACTGCTTGACATCCAAAATAACGATGGCAGCTGGAGTGGTCACCATTGTATCACCAGCCCCGTATTTTGTACTGCGACATGTCTTCTGATTCTGTCGGTGAACAATGACATTCAAAAACTCACCGGAGATTTCAAAAAGAAAAATAATTAAAAAAAGGTGGTCACTTTTCATGGTTGTCGCCGGTTACCGGCGGCAACTTTTTTTTATCCTATCTGACCACTCACACGACTGTAAATCAGCTGCAGTTCAGGATAGATGGGTTGCCCCAAACGCATACGGACAGCTTTGCGAAAAGGAACAAAATCATGACTTTCATAAAAGTTCAACACTGTTGTGTTTTCATCGGGTACTACTCCTTCTGTACGGGTTCTTAAACGCTCGTTCAACAACGACAAACCCGCTTCGTCATTCATTGCTACGATCAACCCTTCACCTAACCCGGGTAAATAGAATCCTTCAACCCTGCTATTTACCACATATAACAGTGAATCATTTATATATTCAAGAATCCTGAAGGACCTGTCTTCACCCGATGCCCATTTATCGAGTTGTAGCACCTGACTGGTGTAAACCTGATCAAAAGAAAGGATATGCCGGTCCCTCGCAGGTGCAACAAATGGTTTCGTTGCCCGGAAAAAAGTATATTCACTTTCCGGAATGAAACCCAACTTTTCATAGACTGGTAAGCCCATTGGTGTCGCCAAAAGCAATATAGATTCACATTCGTGCTTCGTAGCAATATCCATGAGATCCATTGTAATTTTCTTACCCAAACCTTGCCCCCTGTAATCAGGATGAACAATAATTAAGGCTAGCCATGCCACATCTTTGTGTAAAACAGTAGTTCCTACTGCTGCAAGTCGGTTGCCATCCATAATTTTCCGGGTATGACAAAACGAATGACTGATGTGGTATTCAAAAGGAGGCACGATATTGTTCCAGTCAGGAGGTTGCAGTTCTTTAAGAAGAGGCAAATCGCTGGCAAGCAGTTCTGAAAAAGTCATGAATTCAGGTTGTGGTTGTTCAATTAATCGAAGTTTTTATTTGCCATTCACAGCCGGCGACGCGATCCATAAGGTAGTTAGTCCGGGATCAATTACCAGAGCATCGAGATGCCCCATTTGTTTTTTATCGGAGGTTATCAGATGACAATGCACAAAAGAATCGTGATGGATGAAAACACCACTATGCTCTTTAGAAAAGAACCCTACAATTTCAGCTTCCTGCTTTTCCAGTTGAAAATTACTCTGATTGGTATGTGCCATTTCCGGATTGGTGACTTTTATCCCGTCAGGAAGGTTTACCACATGAATTACCGCAGAAGGAAATTGACCGGTTAACCTGAACAGAAAAGGCTTTGTAAAAGTCACCGAAATACTATCAAGCAATTTTTCGAGATCAGCCAGAGCAACTGTAGATGGTGTTAATGGAAACTGTTTCCATTCATCGCATCGTCCATACACAAAGAAAGGAGCGCCAACTTGCTTTTCCTGATTAACCTTCATGCTTCCATCGTTTTCAATTTTCGAAACATAAGTAATTCCATCAAGAATCAGAATTTCTCCTTTCAGTCCTTCAACCGGGCCCAATCCATATAAATGACGGTTGTCAGGTAAAGTATCTGTTTTGAGGGTTGCATACAGCTCTCCTTTCCACATTACATTTCGCATGGCTCCAGAATGTTCCACACCGGAATTGAAGGTCGTTTTTTGGGCACTTCCTGCAAAAGGAAAGTACAGAAGGGTCAGCAAGAGTGGAATTACTTTCATAGATTCAATAGAATGCATCAAAATTAGCCCTTCTCAGCTGCATTGACAACAAAAAAAAGTCAGTTAATTTGACAAATCAGGCTTGCCAGAAATAAAAATTCTGACTTTCCTGCAACACGAAATTTTCAGCCTGATAGAGATGGTTGCCGGGAACATTATCGTGAGCGGTCTCCAGTAGCAGACCACATGCATCGGTTTCCCTGCAAAGCTCTTTCGATCTGTGAATGAGTAGGCGGGAAATTCCTTTACCCCTAAAAGCTGCATTCACAAACAAGTCATTCAACAGCCACATTCGTTTCATTCTCACCGATGAAAAGATGGGATATAACTGAACAAATCCTGTCAGGACTGCTCCTGTGACGGCAACAAAAATGACCGACTCTTGTTTTTGCAATCTTTCATTCAGAAAGCTTTCGGCTCCTGAAATGTCAGTTGGCTGGAGGTAAAAACTGCGGTATTGGTCAAACAATACAGCCAGATCTTTGAGGTCATTGTCGGTGGCCTTCCTTATTTCAGTTTGCGCCATGCGATTTGCATTTTTCGATGACCGACTTATATATTTCCATCAATTGCAAGGCATGAGCATTCATTTCACACATTTCCATGACTCGTTGCCGGTTGACCGGAAGATAATTCCAATGAATAATTTCTTCCATTTTTCTGACATACTCATCGGTATCTTTTTCCTGCACAAGCAATCCGTTTATTCCATTTTGCACCAGCTCGGGAATACCTGCATGAAAAGTTGAGAATACAGGCAGTTCCATTGCCATAGCTTCCATAATTGCAGTAGGAAGTCCTTCGGTTTCTCCTTTTGGACCAACCACACTCGGGTGATAAAAAATGTGTGTGTCTTCAAGCAATTGCTTTACCTGTTCGGGATTCAGTTTGTCGGTAAAACTTATGACACCTTCCAGATTGTGATGTTTTACCAGCTTAATAATTTCATCTTTTTCAACACCACCGCCACCTCCGAATGTAAATTTCACTTTCAAGTCGGGGTGTTTATCGATAAATTTTCTGATAGCAACTACAGAATAGGAATGGCCCTTTTGTCCTGCAAAAGAAGAAATTTGCGTGAAGCGGATACCATTTTCCTTGTTGGGAAAAGAAGTTCTTTTAAACCGGTCGAGGTTGATACCCAGATAGAGCAGATAACCTTTTTCAACGGGCACCCCCAGATTTGAAACCCTTCTTTTAATATAGTCTGAAACAAACATCGGGAAAATATTGGGGCGACCAAAAGTCGACCTGAGCTTCTTCTTGTAACTCTCTTTATGGTCGAATTGTGTGGCATCATACCCATGAAAGGTCACCACCACCGGAATTGATACATCTTTAAAATTATCGGTGAGTTTGAGGGCTTCAATACCGAAATGGCAATGAATGACATCTGGCCGATAAGAAGCTATGAGTTTCCTGAGTCTTACAGCAAACTCGGGATTTCTTTCATCAAGCAAAATGTCTTTTTTCCAAAGTTCCCACTTGATACGTCTGATCAGCTTGTTTGGTCTCCAGGGTATTTCAGTAACATGATCGTACTGGAGCAGTTCGGCATCGCCTTTTTCGGTACACACCACATGCACTTCTGCATGTTGGTTGAGTGCTATAACTTCATTGTAAACAAAGGTGAGGGTTCGGGCTCCAAATCCTTCAGAAAAAACCAATACACGCATAAATTTATGACCGCCTTACTTAATTTTAATATTTGAAGGTTCAAATTTAAGGAATATTACTGTAGTCGGGTCCGATTTCATTTGATAAGTCAACAGGCGACCCTCCATCATAATTTCCCGGAAAGCTGAAAACGGTTTCATCGGCTTCTCTAACCTCACCTGCTTTGAGGTCACCAAGGTGTAAATGTCCGATCCTGACTCTGAAAAGCCTTAGGGTAGGAAATCCCGCGGCGGCAGTCATTTTTCTGATCTGACGATATTTTCCTTCATTAAGAACAATAGAAATCCACGAAGTGGGGCCATGCCGGTCAGAGCGGATACTTTTTGTTCTGGGTGGAAACATAGGTATGGTTTCGGGAATTTCAACTTTGCAGGGTTGGGTGAGGTATTTGCGGTTTCTGATACCGATGGTGACCCCATTTCGTAGCTGCTCAACAGCTTCCGGGGTAATGGCTCCATCGAGTTGCACCAGGTATTCTTTATCTATAAGTGGACTTCTGACTCTTTCACTCATGATACCGCTGGTAGTAAGCAGCAATAACCCTTCACTGTCTTCATCGAGTCGCCCAATGGCCATGGTTCCCGGAGGGAAGTCATATAGTTCGCCAAGAAGTTTTTTCTTCTTCAGTTCACAAACAAACTGGCTGAGGTATCCAAATGGTTTATGCAGTATAAAGAAGCGGTGACCGACAAAGGAAGGCATGGTTTTAGGAGTTAATTTCCTGTTTTGAAGCGTGCCAGCAGGTTCTTTTTCGCATCAAAAAAAGAAAGCACGTCGGCTTCTATAGAATAGGAATCGACAGTTTCAAGCATTTTGAAAAAGTCACTTTCAAGGTTAAGCGAACCACATGCCATGCGGGTACTTACAACATCGGTTATGGTGAGTTTGCCGGATGTGCCGGTGGTAATGGAAGCGCTGAAACTATTGCAACCACCATTCCCTTGGGCACGCTGGTCGTTCTGCGAAAAAGTGATGTTCGGTTGTTGCCCCTCTGACACCTGCACTTCAGTACCACTCATTTCGCCTATGACCCATTTGATATTATAAAGGTTAACGGGGCTGCCGGAAATTGCCGTTTCAGAGGAAGCAGGCTTTTCTGCTGAGCTGCTGTCGGGGACCACTGGCTGTGCACCGTTATTGCCGGAAGGCGGTGTTGAAGACGAATTACATGCCGAATTAAAAACCAAAAACAGCAGTACAATCCTTACGAATCCTGATTTCATAGCTTTATTAATTATAGTGTAAAGGTACAAATCAGGTGTTGCAAACCGCAACTATAGCTAAAACCGGTTGTTAAAATGAATGCGAAGTTCGATGTTCAGGGTGCAGATGTACGTCAAAAAAAGTAATGTTTCATAGCTGAAAATTCAAAAAATGACTTCCTGAAACACCATTTTCACTCTTGGTGATTGTTAATAAACCTGATTTTATGGAAAGTTTCTTTTAAAAATTAACCGATTTTTCATAGCTAAAACCGGTATGATAAACCTTAAAAATGATACGCAAATGCATTAAAACACTACCAAAAACACCAATGGGAAGTCAAAAAAAAATAAAAATAAGGACACCCTACTTCATTCTTAAAAACCGCTGCAAGTATTGATTTCAGAGGGTTTCAGAAGTTTCATAGGAGAAAGTAAGTAGTTGGCGGTGCTGCAGAAACTGAACTCAGAATGAGAAAAGGTACTTTTAAGAATGAAAATAACCTTGACACAGTAATGAGGTAACCCTTTGTCCCCTATGAAGACATATGAACAATTGTTCAAAACATTTCTTACTAAAATTAAAAATGTATGCTTTTTATATGTTTCTTCGGGGTACTAATTCAAAATAAAACCAATATAGTAATGGCTACAAAAGTTAAGAAAAAAGCTCCGGCTAAAAAAGCAGCCGCGAAGAAAGCAGCTCCTAAAAAAGCAGCAGCAAAAAAAGCAGCTCCTAAAAAAGCAGCTAAGAAAGCAGCTCCAAAAGCTAAACGCAAACCAAATGCGGCTTTCATGAAGGAAATGAACATCGGCGCTGCTCTGCACCCGATCGTAGGCAGCAAACCACTGCCACGTACTGAAGTAACCAAAAAACTTTGGGCTTACATTAAGAAAAACAAACTTCAGGATGCTAAAGAGCGTCGTAACATCAACGCTGACGAAAACCTGAAAAAGGTATTCGGTGGAAAGAAAACTGTAAGCATGTTCGAAATGACCAAGCTTATCAGCAAACACCTTTCTTAATCGTTGCTGAAATTAAAAAAAGCCGCTTTCCTTCCGAAAGCGGCTTTTTTTATGGAACCTATTTTCATTCCTTATTAATCACGACAGTTCCTTAATAAAGATTCTGTATCTTTTGCTTACCGTTCCACCTAAATGCTCCAGTTCGGATCTCATTTTATAGTTTTCTTCCAGAATCAAATGGCTGTCCATCGTTTCCATACCCATCTTTCGGGCAGTTTCCATCAGTGAAACTCCCATAAGCACATTCAGTCCTCTGCCTCTGTATTCTTTTCTGACGGCACCAAGAAGCAAATCGAGGCGGACCGGTTTCCTCATTGCGAGCAGTAAAAAAATAAATCCAAAAGGGAATAGTTTTCCTCGTGATCTTTGAAGTCCCCTGCTGATATTTCCCATGGCAATTACAAAACTTACGGGTTTTCCGTTTACGTCAACCACAACCTTTACCAGTCTGGGATCGATTACCGCCAAATACTGGTTCGCCAGATCTTCAATATCGGTTTTACTCATAGGTTCAAATCCAAAAATCGGCTCATACGCTTCATTCATCAATTCCATGACCGGCTTAAAATAAGGTCGCAAATCTCTTCTTCTTGAAAAGGAAAGCAACCGGAGTTCTGAGTTTTTCAGTATGCGGTTATGGGCCATTTTGTAAACCTCGGGCAACTTTACAGGAATTGGAATCACATAACTGACACAATCTTTAAATTTGGAGTAACCGGCTTCTACAAGGTGTTTTGCTATATAAGGCTGGTGACTCACCGATGCAATTACAGGAGGTATTTCGAACCCTTCCAATTGAATTCCCTGAGGGTCTTTGTCCGACAATCCAAACGAGCCAATGATGGATTTCATTCCTTTTTCAAGAGCCCAATTTTCGACGGCATTCAGCAATTTAACCGAAACTTCAGGATCATCGATGAATTCGGGTTGATAAAATCTGGCAAATTTTTTTTCGTTTCTATTATTCCAGACATGGTGAATAATTCCCATAATTCTTCCCACACAGACCGGCCCTTTCCATGCCAGAAAACGGATGGTATCGCAATGGCTAAGTTGTTTATTTTCCGATGGATCATGGAAATGCCGTTCCTCCTTCCACAATGGCGGTACATAAAAGGGATAATCGCGGTTCAATACCGATGGAAATAAAAGGTATGTTCTCAGGTCAGCAGCCGAAGTCACCACCCGGATGGCGATACCTACATGGTTATCAGATCGGTTTTCCATTCTTCGCAAGGTAGCAAAAAGTGACTTTTAAAGGCCGTTTCTGCCTTTCGATTTCGTATTTTTGTACCCCTAAAAATTGAAGATTATGTCATCCGGAAAAATCAACGTTCAAACTGAAAACATCTTTCCTATTATCAAGAAATTTCTCTATTCTGACCATGAGATATTTCTCAGAGAATTGGTTTCCAATGCTGTAGATGCTTGTCAAAAAATCAGAACCCTTTCATCGGCTGGCGAATTCAAAGGTGAAACCGGCGAACTGCAGGTAACTGTGACCTTGAATAAAGAAGCCAGAACGCTTACTGTTTCCGATCGGGGTGTTGGTATGACCGCGGAGGAGATCGATCGTTATATCAATCAGATTGCCTTTTCAGGAGCTGAAGAATTCGTAAATAAATACAAGGATAAAATGGATTCCGGTGCCATCATCGGTCACTTCGGCTTAGGGTTTTACTCAGCCTTTATGGTGGCCTCGAAGGTAGAAATCATCACCCGATCCTTCCGCGAAACCGATCCCGCCAAAGCGGTAAAATGGGAATGCGACGGTAGTCCTGAGTTCACCATTGGAGATGCTGTACGTGACGACCGTGGAACCGATATTGTGTTGCATATAAACGAAGATTCAGAAGAGTTTCTGGAAACTTCACGCATTGAAACTTTGCTGCAGAAATATTGCAAATTCCTGCCTGTTGACATCAAATTCGAAGAGAAGGTGATCAACAACACCCGTCCGGCCTGGACCCGCAAACCTTCCGAACTGAATGAAGAAGATTATCTTGCATTCTATAAGGAATTGTATCCCTTTTCTGAAAACCCTTTGTTTCATATTCACCTGAACGTCGACTATCCTTTTAACCTTACCGGAATTTTATATTTCCCAAAACTGAAGAAGAATATTGAAGTTCAGAAAAACAAAATTCAGCTTTATTGCAACCAGGTTTTTGTAACCGATTCAGTTGAAGGAATCGTGCCCGATTTTCTGACACTGTTACATGGTGTAATTGATTCTCCCGATATTCCATTAAATGTTTCCCGAAGCTACCTGCAAAGCGATGCAAATGTCAAAAAAATAAGTTCGCACATTACTAAAAAAGTGGCTGACCGACTCGAAGATCTGTATAAAGAAAACCGGACTGATTTTGAATCGAAGTGGGATGATATTGGTGTATTCATTAAGTATGGAATGCTGAGTGATGATAAATTTTATGATCGTGCGAAAAAATTCTGTTTACTCAAAAACACTGAAGGAAAGTTTTTCAGTCTTGATGAGTACCGAACCCGGGTAGAGCCATTACAGACCGACAAAAATAACAAGCTTGTTTATCTGTACACTTCAAGTGCCGAAGATCAACATGCTTTTGTAGAGGCAGCAAAAAGCCGCGGATACGATGTACTTGTAATGGAGGGTCCGCTGGATGCGCACTTCCTGAATTCAATGGAAACAAAGCTGGAGAACACTTCGTTTGTAAGGGTTGATGCCGATACTGTTGAAAAGTTAATTCTTAAAGAGGAAAATACTACTTCCCTGCTTTCAGGTGAAGAGCAGGAAAAAATCAAAGAAATAGCAATGAAGCAGGTGCCTGCTGAACAGTACAGTGTTGTACTGGAAAACCTGACAGCCGATGATGCGCCGGTTACCATCACCCGCCCTGAGTTTATGCGCAGAATGAAAGAAATGTCAAGCGTTGGTGGTGGTTACGAATTTATGGGTATGATGAAGGAACAGTTCAATGTGGTGGTAAATACCAACCATCCGTTGATGGGCAGAATACTGAAAGAGCAGGATGCAGAGGTTCAGGCCAACAAAATTAAGCAGGCTATTGACCTTGCACGTCTGTCACAAAATCTGCTGAAAGGAGAAGAACTCACCTCTTTCATTCAGAAATCCATTCATTCACTATAGCACACCGTTAATCTAAATCAACCATGAACATCATATATTTCATTCTGATTGGTGCTGTAGCGGGATGGCTGAGCGGAAAAATCATCAGGGGCAGCGGATTCGGTGCACTTGGAAATATCATCGTAGGTGTGCTTGGTGGTATTATTGGCGGGTGGCTCTTCAGCAAGCTGGAACTCTCTTCAGGCGGTGGACTTGCCGGATCACTTTTTACTTCATTGATTGGTGCTGTGATTCTGGTTTATCTGCTCAGGTTTCTTGGAAAAAAATAAATGCTTCCTGCATTATCTTCTGAAGCCATTCGAAAAACGGCTGACCTTGTTATTGAGTTTTACCTGCTCAAAATAACCTCCCAGATTCAAGGCAAGAGTTAACGTATTCAATGACCGGTCGCTTTCACTGATTGCAAAAAATCGTTGGAATCGGACAGTGAACGAGGGGCCGAAAACGAAGGCGCGCACACCTATTGAAGCCACTGGCCCGCTTTGCCACCGCTCTCTGAACAGGTTGAATGTATAACCACCACCACAGAACCAACCTGCGTCTTTGTAAAAATCTTTGGAAGCATTGTGGCCGAAATTAAATTCCGCCAGCAAAGGAAGATCGGCATAAATCCAGGCAGTAGTATCCACAGTAGTTTCCGGATGATACCCTCCACTCAACTGACTTCCTATTGAAAAAGAGAAATCTGAATACCCACGGGTAAGACTAAGTGTGGGCTGATAACAAAGTTGATAAACGAACTCCTGATTTTCGCCTTCAGTGAACCAACTAACGCCGGCACCGGCAGCATGCTTGAACTGCTGAGAAAAAATAAAAGGCTTTTTCATTGACCCCAGGGTTTGCTTCTTCTGGCATAAGCCGGGTGAAGCAAAACCTGTCCAGCACATTAAAATCAGCAGTAGATGTTTCATAATAGCTCTCATTTACACCAGAACGAAGGTAAGTGAATTTCAGTATCTAAAACGAAACCTCAGTAAAAGCCATTTACACCTTTACGTTTAAACGACTATTTATCAATATTTTACAAAAGCCTGCCCATTTCATCAGAGAAAATCAGTATCTTAGCACCTCTAATCAATAACCAGTTAAAATAACCATCAAATGGCATTAGAAATTTCAGGTAAAGTTATTCAGGTTCTGCCGCTCGAAACGGGTGAAGGCAAGAACGGACAGTGGAAAAAACAATTTTTTATCATGGAGTATATGGATGGAAACTATCCGAAAAAACTTTGTGTATCTGCCTGGGGCGACAAAACAGATGCAGTGAGATCACTGCAACCCGGTTCCAATATTAAGGTTTCATTTAATGTTGACTCACGCGAGTACAATGGAAGATGGTACACCGATGTAAGAGCCTGGAGAATTGAAGCTCAGGGCGCAGGCGCCACACCATCAAATGACACTCCCAATTTTGACGAGCCGGCAATGTCAACCGGAGGAACTTTCAGCAATGGCCCGGATAACGATCTCCCATTCTAAAAAAACTACATCAATTTCATTAAGGGACGCGCTTCAAGGCTCGTCCCTTTTTTGTTACTTTGAATTCTCAAAACATATAGCACCATGAAAAAGCTACTTCTTGTTATTATCTCTTTTGCGATCACCGGCCTTTCCGTTGCCGGAGAAGGTATGTGGCTGCCCATTTTCCTGAAGCAACTTAATGAATCAGAGATGCAGGCCAAAGGAATGAAGGTTTCTGCTGAAGATATTTACAGCGTTAACAAGTCGAGTATGAAAGATGCTGTTGTGCTCTTCGGCGGTGGGTGTACGGGTGAAATTATTTCCGACAAAGGGCTGTTGCTTACCAATCACCATTGCGGACTTTCCCAGATTCAGGCTCACAGCTCACTTCAAAACGACTATTTGAAAAATGGGTTCTGGGCTTACAATCAGGATCAGGAAATTCCATGTCCGGGTTTGAGCGTAACTTTTATTATCAGCATTGAAGATGTTACCTCTAAAATTATTCCATTTCTTAAACCTGAGTTGACGGAAGCAGAAAGAGAACTTAAAATTCGTGAACTCAGCAGCACCATCGAAAAAGAAAAATCAAACGGCACGCATTACACCGGAAGTGTCCGTTCCTTTTATAATGGCAACCAGTTTTATCTCTTTATCCTTGAAACTTTCAAAGATGTTCGAATGGTTGGTGCTCCTCCCGGATCTATTGGTAAATTTGGTGGTGATACCGACAACTGGATGTGGCCCCGCCATACGGGCGATTTCTCGCTTTTCAGAGTATATGCCGGCAAAGACAATAAACCTGCTGATTATGCAAAAGAAAATCAGCCTTTCCAGCCGCGTCATTTTTTTCCGGTTTCTTTAAAAGGAATTCAGCAAGGTGACTTCACCATGGTTTACGGTTTCCCGGGAAGAACCACACAATACATTCCTTCTTTCGCAGTGAAAACAATTCTTGAAACTATCAACCCTGCACGAATCAAAATAAGAACCGGCCGCCTGCAAATAATTGATGAAGCTATGCGATCGAGTGATCTGGTACGCATTCAGTATTATTCCAAACAAGCTTCAATTGCCAATGCATGGAAAAAATGGATCGGTGAATCAAAGGGCCTGAAGCGAATGAATACAATCGCAAATAAAAAGAAAGAAGAAGAAGATTTTCAGAAGTGGGCTCTCGAAAGCGGAAATAAAGATTATGCAACTCTACTGAGCGATTACGAGAAAACCTACGTGAAATACACACCCCTTTCGAAAACCAACGACTATATTAATGAAGCTATTTATGGTGTGGAATTACTTCGGTATGCACGTGGCTTCAACAAGCTGGCCACCCTTTGTCAGGCAAAAGTCAAAGATGAAAAATCCATTGCAGAAGAATCAAAGAGAATTCTTGATGGCGCTTCAGGTTTTTTCAAAAACCTGGATGCGGCTACCGATAAAAAACTATTTGCAGCAATGTTGCAGATGTATTTAACAGATGTTGATGTAACAATGCATCCGGCATTACTTACTGAGATGCGTTCCAAATACAAAGGAAACCTGAGTGAATATGCGGACGAATTGTATTCCACATCTATGCTGAGTGATTCCTTAAAATTGAAAAGCCTGCTGACAGACTTCACTTCCAAAAAATCAAAAAAATTATTGAACGATCCTGCGTTCAGATTGTCGCTTGCATTTTCTGATTTGTACTCTGCTAAAATAGAAACGGAATTCAATCAACTGGCATCCAAAATCAATGCATTCAACAGAAAATATATGGCTGCTCAGATGGAAATGCGCCCTGACCAGAAATTTTATCCAGATGCCAACTCGACTCTTCGTGTTGCATATGGAAATGTTGAAGGTTATGAACCTGCCGACGGAGTAACCTATAATTATTTCACCACTATTGAAGGTATCATCGAGAAAGAAGATCCATCGGTGGAAGAATTTGAAGTGCCGGCAAAATTAAGTGAATTATACCAGACAAAAGATTATGGCCGCTATGGCGTGAATGGAACATTGCCGGTGGCATTTGTTGCATCTAACCATACAACAGGAGGCAATTCAGGAAGTCCGGTACTGAATGCCAATGGCGAACTAATTGGCACCAACTTCGACAGGGTATGGGAAGGCACCATGAGCGATATTGATTTTGATCCGGAACATTGCAGGAATATTTCCCTCGACATACGTTACACTTTGTTTGTAATAGACAAATATGCAGGGTGTACCCGATTGATCGACGAAATGAAAATCGTTCAGTAATGTACTAAGCTCATAACAGCTTTCTGCTGCATTTTTAGTCCAGAAATTTCTCTTTCTCAGCCGGAGTCGGCAATCTGCAAATCGTTCTTCTTCCGAACCATCGATACCGGTTTCTTGCTATGAACCGGTAAATAGCATCGCGCAAAAAGCGCGGCACTATTATAAGGATATAACTGATGTTCCAGGGGAACCCCAATAACTTTAAGGTCAGTAATGCAGCACCCGATTCGGTATACAAAACGCCATTATGAAGGAGTAATACAGAATCGGTTTCAGGAAAATTCTTCTGTTTTAGTTCCTTGCCGTGATAACCCTGTAAAGTTGCGAATCGAAAAATATTTCGGGTATCACGTCGCATTACAAAGTCAACAAATGCATTGCACAAACCGCAAACACCATCAAAATATATTATGGGTCCCTGATTCATTTTAAGTAAATGGGATTTCAATTACCGCCATTGTAATTCTGCTGATACAAACCGGTTTTCCGGCATCATTCACAATGTCAATCGACCACACCTGTGAACGTTTTCCCAAATGAACGGCCCGTGCAGTTCCGGTTACAAATCCGGACGAAACCGGGCGCAGATGATTGGCATTTATTTCCATTCCCACACAACTGAATTTCGACCTGTCGACAGTCAACACTGCCGCAATGCTACCTAGCGTTTCAGCCAATGCCACGGAAGCGCCTCCATGCAGAATGTTCATGGGTTGTACTGTCCGGTGATCAACGGGCATTCGGCCTGTGAGGAAGTCGGGGCCCAGCTCGGTGAGTTCAATTCCGAGATGCTCAACCATATTATTTCTGGTTAAAGGCAATAAGTCGCTTAGTTTATAATCAGTGAACCAGATCATTTGCTATCAGCAATTAAGAATGATTGAATTCAAATATAGGAAATAACGGTTGTTTAATCCCAGTATTCGTTGGAGTAAGGCGGATCTACATTTCCAAATATCCCTCTGGGGAAAACAGATTTGTAAATTTCACCCATGAAAATACGGATCCGGAAAGTTGACACGGGCGAGTTAAAGCTTTCGTTTATCTTGGAATTATTTATGATGAGTTGTCGGTACCCCAGTCCACCACTGACACCGATCCATCTGAAAATGCGGTAGGTAAATATTACCGAGGGCCCGGTCAGCAGCACACCACCCTCATCGAGTTTCTTTGTTTTGGTAACATTGCCGACTTTTTCATAGTAGGTCCAGTAAGCGGTGCCAATTCCGGTCATTACAGGCATGGTAATCTGCCACCGCTTGCTTTCGTACAAGGTATACTCAGCACTCAGGGTCAGATAAGTCATCGACAGCAAAGCATTCAGAGTAGTATCTGTATTTGATTCGGTAATGACATTTTTGGAGGCCACTACATCGGAAGAAAGTCCTGCGATACCGATGCCAAGCCTCACCTTCCTCTTAAAATCGAGTCCCGCCCGAAGCTCTGTAGTTACTGCAGAACGTCCTGAAACAAGCGAGTTGGTACGGTCAAGGGTTATAAAAAAGGATGGTTTGTTCTTAAATGAAACGTAGGGCCCTTCCAAAGCAGGAATGGAATCCTGAGCCTTTGTCTCAAAGAAGGCGCAGCAGATCGCAAATGCAATCATCAGAAACCGGAGGCTCTTCATGTGGGTTGAACGGGAAATCACGAAATTTATTCCAAAGGTCGTAAAAAATAAGAAGTCCCGGTGGTTGACCGGGACTTCTCAAATATGGGTTCTTGGAGTTATTAGAAATCTCCGGGGCGATTCGATTCAGGGGTTGCTGAATAAGGAACCGTTTGTGGAATGAAGTCTTCCTTCGCATTTGGTTTGCTGTAATCATAAGCCCAACGGTGAACTTCAGGAATCGGACCAGGCCAGTTACCGTGAACGTGTTCAACAGGAGCGGTCCATTCAAGTGTGTTGGAGTTCCATGGATTCTGTGGAGCAACTTTCCCTTTGTAAATGCTATAGAAGAAGTTGAAAGCAAAGATCAACTGAGCAACGCCGGCGATGATTGCAAATACAGTAATCATTTCATTGATATTGATCAGTGAATCAAAACCTTCATATGCTGTGTTGGCATAGTAACGACGAGGAACACCTGCGAGACCGATAAAGTGCATTGGGAAGAATACTCCGTATACACAAATGATGGTGATCCAGAAGTGCAGATAGCCGAGTGATTTGTTCATCATTCTTCCGAACATTCTAGGGAACCAGTGATATACACCTGCAAACATTCCGAAGATAGCCGAACTTCCCATTACAATGTGGAAGTGAGCAACCACGAAATAAGTATCGTGAAGGTTGATATCAAGAGCTGAATCTCCAAGGATAATACCGGTAAGTCCACCGGTGATGAAGAATGAAACGAGACCTATCGCAAAAAGCATGGCAGGTGAGAGCACAATATTTGCCTTCCAAAGGGTGGCAATGTAGTTAAACACTTTCACTGCAGAAGGAATCGCAACCAACAGAGTGGTGAATACAAACACAGAGCCAAGGAAAGGATTCATACCGGTAACAAACATGTGGTGACCCCAAACGATAAATGAAAGGAAGGCAATCACAAGCATAGAACCGATCATGGCTTTGTAACCGAAGATAGGCTTACGAGACATTGTTGAAATTACTTCTGATGCAAGACCAAGTGCAGGAAGCAATACGATGTATACTTCAGGGTGACCAAGGAACCAGAATAAGTGCTGATAAAGAATCGGGCTACCACCGCTATGATCCAAAGGAACACCGCCAATGAAGATATCGCTCAGGTAGAAACTGGTTCCCATACTACGGTCGAATACCAGAAGCAACGCAGCAGCAACGAGAACAGGGAAAGAAAGAATACCCAGAATTGCAGTGATCAGGAATGCCCATACGGTAAGTGGCAAACGGGTCATTGACATTCCTTTTGTGCGAAGGTTGATAACTGTGGCTACATAGTTAATACCACCCAGAAGGGCAGAAACGATGAACAACACCATTGAAACCAACCACAATGTCATACCAAGTCCGGAACCCGGAATAGCCTGAGGCAAGGCACTTAAAGGAGGATAAACCGTCCAGCCGGCAGAAGCAGGGCCTGCTTCAATAAATAAAGAGCCAAACATTACAAGCGAAGAAGCTGCAAAGAACCAGAATGAAAGCATGTTGAGCATTCCGGAGGCCATATCGCGGGCACCCACCTGCAATGGAATGAGCAGGTTACTGAAGGTACCTGACAACCCACCGGTAAGCACCATGAACACCATGATAGTTCCGTGAATGGTCACAAGGGCAAGATAAAAACCTGAGTCGAGTTTGCCGTCTTTACCCCATTTACCGATCACACTCTCCAGAAATGGGAAAGTCTGGTCGGGCCAGGCAAGCTGCAAACGGAATATCATCGACATTCCCATTGCCAGGAACGCCATGATGATAGCTGTGATCAGGAATTGCTTCGAGATCATTTTATGGTCGGTACTAAAAATGTACTTCGTCCAAAATGTCTGGTGATGATCGTGGTGGTGATCATCGTGGCCATGGTCGTGCACATCGGCTGCTACGGCATGTCCTGAATGAGTATTATCTCTAACTTCCATCTTAATATTTATTGATGTGCTTATTTCTGTTTAGGATCAGGTTGAATTAACGGGTGGCTGCAGTATTAACCGCCAGTACCTGATTATTGTTTTGTGGCAATGACGCTGCTGCAGGAGCTGCGCCATCCATTACTTTTTTCTCGCCTTTGAGCCAGTTATTAAACGATTCTTTTTCGTCAACAACAACAGTCATTTTCATTTGGTAGTGAGCAACACCACAAATTTTGTTACACAACAGTGCGTAATCAAATTTTTCGTTTTTGGTGATGCTTCTCATTTCAGCAGTAGTAATGGTTGGTTCCATATAAAATCTGGTATCCATACCGGGAACACAGTTCATTTGGGTTCTGAAGTGAGGGAAATAGGCAGAGTGAATTACGTCACGGGAATTGAACTGGAACTGAATTGGAACACCTTTAGGAAGATGCATTTCAGGTCCTTTGGTCATGATGTCATCTTTAGAAGCAGGATCACTGTAATCAATTCCAAGCGGGTTGGTATCGCTGATGAGTTTATAGTAAGATCTTCCCAGTTTATTATCAGGACCTGAATAACGGGCAATCCAGTTAAACTGATAACCATAAACCTGTACAACCATTCCGTCATCAGGATGACCCTGGGTCATTTTGTTCCATTCTCTGAGACCAGTAACGATGAGAGAAGAAAGAACGATGGTTGGTACTACGGTCCAGATTAATTCCAGTTTGTGGTTATCAGGATAAAAAAGTGCTCTTCTTTTCTTGTCATGTTTGTATTTGTAAACAAACCAGAACAGCATGATTTGAGTGATGAAGAAAACGACACCGATTACGGCAAAGTTGATCTTCAGGAGAAAATCGGTTTCAACACCATGCACTGAAGCTGCTTTAGGCAACATGAAAGGCTGGTATTTAATGGTCATGTAAACCATTAAAATCAGACCAATAACCATGAATGCCATAAGACCTATGGAGTTCATATTATCATGACGCTTTTGTTCTTCGGCTTCATCGTCTCCGGAAAGGACCGAAGCTATTTGCGAAACGCTCATCAGCCTGACTACTACCAGAACACCCAGCAGTACCGTGATTATCATCAGAAGGTTCATTACTTTTCCTTTATTATTCGGTTAATCAATTCTATTAGATTTTATGCAAGATTATAAAAGAAAAACTAAGACTCTGTTAAGCTTTTATACAGGTCCAGGAGTGGTGTAACATCTTCTTTCCAGGTCGGCTCATACAGATCGGAAGAGCG
>ERZ650309.587-NODE-587-length-17887-cov-4.246355_pt1 | contig 17887 bp, 13 predicted proteins | sample MGYA00376245_ERZ650309 | MGnify/ENA primary metagenome ERZ650309 (study PRJEB26733, sample SAMN07839294) | wastewater metagenome | biome: urban; feature: wastewater treatment plant; material: waste water | place: USA: North Carolina | collected 2016-04-26 ...
ATACGAGATATGCCTAAGTGACTGGAGTTCAGACGTGTGCTCTTCCGATCTCAGTCCGGAAGAACAGAACCGGTTGACCGTTGTCGCGGCGACAGAAACCGGTAAGCCAGAGAGCACCGATGCGACACGCGCAACGTTCGTGCCTTGCGCTCCGCACGGATAACCCGCGCCGATGATGACATCTTCGATTTCCGCCGGATCAAGTTGCGGCGTTTTGGCCAACACATCCTTGATGCAATGCGCAAGCATGTCCGCCGGATGCGTCAGGTTGAATGACCCGCGAAACGATTTGGCCAGCGCGGTGCGCGAACTGGCAACAACGACTGCTTCTTTCATGTGACGATTCCTTTCAAAGGTGATGGAGGTTTTATTTCAACAGACCGCCGAATGCGATCTTGCAAATCTGTTCGGCGACTTCTTCGCGCGTAAGCTTGCCGTCCGGGCGAAACCAGCGCGCGACCCACAAAATCATCCCCAGCAAACTGAAAGCAGCGGCAGTCAAATCAATGTCTTTCAGCTTGCCTTCGGCTTTCATCTCTTCCAGCGTCGAACGGATCAGATCAACATAAACCCGTTTGCGCTGACGCAGTTTGCGGCGATGCGCGGGCGACAATCCCAACTCTTCTTCCACTAGAATTGTTACGGGGCTGTGGCCGTCGTCATTGCTGCTGCGCGCAATGAGCATGGAATGGCTGGTAATGATTGCCCGTAATCGCTGTTCGGCATCGGCAATTTCGCGCGCCGGTTTGATTACCGTGTCTTCCAGCGTGTCCATCCCGTAGCTCATGATCGCAAAGAGCAATTCTTTTTTGCTGGGGATGAAATGGTACACACCGGCTTTTGTGATGCCGACGGCTTCGGCAATGTCGCTCATCGAAGTGGCGTCAAAACCACGTTCGCAGATCATTTGCGCGGCCACGGAGTAAATCTGATCCGTGCGTTCGACACCGCTCAACCGGGTTTGTTTCTTTCCGTTTTTCCTCATGACAACGCAACTTACCGACCGGTCAGCAAACTACCACGCACACTCCAGAGCGTCAATTGAGCTTCTGATTTCAGTTTCGTTGCTTCAATTTCGCGACAAATTCCGCCGCCATTTGCTGATGCTCTTCTGATTGCAGCCGCCCGCGAATTGCCTTCCCCATGCGTCGAAACGCCGTTGTGGTGTCTACGTCAATCAGTTCCCGCGCCAACCGCTTGGTTTCAAACAAAGCGTCGCGCGGCCTGGCCGCCAGGGTATCCGCCAGAGACATTGTGCTGCTGAGTAACTGTTCAGGATCACAAACGTGATTAACCAAACCGATGCGATGAGCTTCGTCAGAATGAATGACTTCGCCTGTCATGGCCAGTTCTTTTGCGCGGCCTAAGCCGATGATTTTGTAAAGCGGGAAAATCATCTGGGTCAAACCAAGCAGAATTTCTGTTTGGGCAAACGTTGCCGCCGGTGAACACAATCGGAAATCGCACATGACTGCCAGATCGAACCCGCCCGCAATGGCCGGGCCGTTGATGGCTGCAATTACAGGCTGAGGCTGGGTATAAATTTGCTGGAACATGCCAAAGACGCTTTCCAGATACGCAATCTTTTCTTCAAAAGAAGATTCCAGTACAAAACCAAGATCAAGCCCGGCGCAAAAGCTTTTGCCCGCACCAGTGATAATCAAGACATTCACGTTCGGATTTTCCGCTGTCTCTTCCAGCGTGGCGGTCAATTTCGCAATCAAATCCGGGTGAAGCGCATTGGCTTTTTCAGGGCGATCCAGCGTGAGCAGCCCTACCGCCCCGCGCTGTTCTATTGTGAGCATTCAATCCTCCGTTTTAGGCACAGACTTGGCTAAACCAACGGCTATGCTACAATCCGCGACTTAATCTGTCAGGCTGTTTTTCGCCTGCGACACCATTCAGTGTGCGCGGTCAACGTAACCGGTTTTGCAACCGACTACCAATCACCGACCACCAATCACCATTTATGATTCAAACTGTCAGAGGAACCAGAGATATTTTGCCCGGCGACATGCCGCTGTGGCATCGCGTCGAAGCCATCGCGCGCGAAGCGTTTCGCCGCTACGGATTCCGCGAAATTCGCACGCCAATTTTTGAAAAGACCGAATTATTCGCGCGCGGCGTCGGCGAAGCGACCGACATCGTTCATAAGGAAATGTACTCTTTCACAGATCGCGCCCGGCAAGACAGTGAAGGCGAATCGTTAACCTTGCGCCCGGAAAACACAGCGTCCGTCGTGCGCGCGTATATCCAGCACAAAATGTTCGCCGACAAATCGCCGGGCGAATTGACCAAGCTGTATTACATCGGCCCGATGTTTCGCCGCGAACGTCCACAGGCTGGGCGCTATCGCCAGTTTTACCAGATTGGCGTCGAGGTTATGGGTTCCAGCGACGATCCGGCTATCGAAGCCGAAGTGATGGAAATGCTGGATTGGTTCTTGAAAGATCTGAAAATTACCAACACGACCTTGTTAATCAATTCAGTCGGCGAACCAGCCAGCCGCGCGTTGTATTTGGAAACGCTGCGCGAAGCGATTCGTCCGAATTTGGATAAGTTGTGCGCTGATTGTCATCACCGATTTGAAACCAACGCGCTGCGCGTTTTCGACTGCAAAAACGAAAGCTGCCAGCCAATCATCAAAGAGTTGCCGACGATTACGGATTCACTAGACGAAGCGTCACGCCAGCACTTTGAACAGTTCAAAGCGCATCTGGACGCGCGCGGCATTGCCTACACCGTCAATCCGCGAATGGTGCGCGGGCTGGATTATTACACCAAGACGGCGTTTGAAATCGTCGGGCACGATGGGCTTGGCGCGCAGAACACGTTGGTTGGCGGAGGCCGTTACGACGGCTTGTCCGAAACCATCGGCGGGCCGCCCACTAAAGGATTTGGCTTTGCCTTCGGGCTGGATCGCATGGTGATGGCTTTGCCGGAAAGCGAGGCCGAACAACTCCGCACGGCTGACGCGCCGGATGTGTTCATCGTCTTTTTGGGCGAAACCGCGCGCGCGCATTCGTTCACACTGGCGCAACAACTTCGTGCGGCAGGTGTCGCCGTAGCGATGGAGTTCGAAGACCGTAAAATGAAAAAGGCGATGGCGGCGGCGGACAAAGCTCGCGCGCAATACGCGTTGATCGTCGGCGACAACGAAGTCAGCAACGGAAGCTACGGCTTGAAGAATTTGAAAACCGGCGAGCAGGAATCGCTTACGCTGGATGAAATCATCTCGAAATTCGGTTCAGTACCGGGAGCGGTAGCGACCGGGTGAAAATTTAGAATCAGGAAAGAACAATGTTGGATCATCTTGGACAAACACAACGCACTCATCACTGCGGCGAACTTCGCCGCGAAAACGCCGGCCAGACAGTCACGTTGATGGGCTGGGTCAACAGCCGACGTGAGCATAAAAATGTGACGTTCATTCATCTGCGCGACCGCAACGGAATTACGCAGCTTGTTTTCGACCCGGAAAAATCTCCCGAAGCGCACGAAAAAATCAAAGGCGTCCGCAGCGAATTCGTGCTGGCCGTAACCGGCGAATGCATCTTGCGCGATCAAAGTCAGTTCAACCCGAATATGACCACAGGCGAAATCGAAATTATCGCCAATGACGTGAAAGTTCTAAATGATTCGCAAGTTCTTCCTTTCCAGATCGAACGCTGCGAAGCATCGGAAGATGTGCGCTTGAAATACCGCTATCTGGATTTGCGACGCCCCGAAATGCAGCGCAATTTCCGGTTGCGCCACCAATTGGCGTTCACCACGCGGCGCGTGCTGGACGAACATGGCTTTTACGAAATCGAAACGCCGATTCTGACCAAATCCACGCCTGAAGGGGCGCGGGACTATCTGGTTCCTTCGCGCACCATGCCGGGCAAGTTTTTCGCCTTGCCGCAATCGCCGCAATTGTTCAAACAGTTGCTGATGATTTCCGGCTATGAGCGATACTTCCAGATTGCGCGTTGTTTCCGCGACGAAGATTTGCGCGCCGACCGCCAGCCGGAATTCACGCAAATTGACATCGAAATGAGCTTCGTTCAGCCGGATGATGTTTTTAACGTTATCGAACCGCTGATCGTCGAATGCTTCAAAGTCGCTGGGTACGAGGTTCCCGCACGACCGTTTCAGCGCATGCCCTACAACGAGGCGATGAACCGTTTCGGTTCTGACAAACCGGACCTGCGTTTCGGCATGGAGCTGATGGATTTGACCGCTCAGTTTGAAGGCGGCCCGTTCCCCGTTTTCGCCGATGCGATCAAAAAGGGCGGCGTGGTCAAAGCCATCGTCGTTTCTGGCGCAGCCACCTGGTCGCGCAAACAGTATGACGACATCATTGAACACGCGAAAAAGTTCGGCGCGGGCGGCTTGGCTTACATTCAGGTGTTGGAAGGCGAAAACAAATCGGCCCTGACCAAAACGATGGGCGCGGAAGGCATCGCCAAAGTCGTCGAAGCCGCTGGCGCAAAAGTCGGCGATTCGATCCTGATGGTTGGCGGCAAATGGGAAAAAGCCTGCGACGCCATCGGTGAAGTCCGCCTGGAAATCGGCCGCCGCGAAAAGCTGATTAATGAGGATGACAACCGATTGCTGTGGGTGACGGAATTTCCGATGTTTGAATACCACGAAGAAGACAAACGCTGGTATGCCAAACATCACCCATTCACTTCTCCGCGCGACGAAGACGTTGAAAAACTGAGCGGCGGCGATTTGGGTTCGGTTTATGCCAAAGCGTATGACTTAGTGCTGAACGGCAAGGAATTGGGCGGCGGCTCTGTTCGTATTCACCGTTCGGACGTGCAGGCGACGGTTTTCAAGGCATTGGGATTAAGCGAAGAAGAGGCGCGCGAAAAATTCGGTTTCTTCCTGGACGCGCTGAGCTATGGCACACCTCCGCATGGCGGTATTGCTTTAGGCTTGGATCGTCTGGTGATGCTGCTGGCCAAGGCTGGTTCACTACGCGATGTCATTGCTTTCCCGAAAGTCTCAACCGCTTCGGATATGATGACCGACAGTCCCAGCGAAGTCGCCGCAGCGCAATTGGCTGAGTTGAAGATTAAAACGCTGGTAGATAAAGCCTAAAGCTAAATTTTCTGCTGGACAAAGAGCCTGAGTATCTTCGTGAACTCAGGCTCTTTGTGTTTTCAGAACTTGAAGACAATGCCAACCGCAATGTTGACGTTGTGTTGGCTTTTATCGAAAAACGGCGCGGTGAACTTTGGCTTGCCGGTGATGAAATCGCGAACTTCGCCGCGAATGGCAAAAACGCTCGCCAGGTTCAAATCCACGCCTCCGCCGTAATTAAACGCCCAGGTCGTGTTGGCAGTATCACCGGATACAGTTGCGCCAGTGGACGTTTGCGCGTCGCCGGAATAGCGTCCCATGCCCAAACCAGCCGCGATGTAGGGCGAAATCCCTCCGCCAGGAAAAAGCTTGACCTTCAATCCCGGCGTGAAGAACAACGATGAATAGCTGTTTGGCAAAACAACATTCGTCACCTTGATTTTGGTGCTGGGGGCGCCCGCGATCAGCAGTTCGCCATACAACGCCGCTACTTTGCCATCAACGAATCGGCGGCCATAGGTAATTTCGTAAGATACCGCCCCATCAAAAGCGGCTTTGATTGTTTGGACGCCGGTAATTCCCTTGTCGCCGGTTTTCAATCGCCCGACAAGGATCGAAATTTCGCGCTGTTGCGCATTCGCAATGACAGCAGTGCCAAACAGAACCAGCAGAACCGCCAACAAGTTTCTTGTGCGGATCAACTTCATAGTGGAATCCCTCCTAAATCGTTTTTGGCAACGATCTGTTTATGTTGTCTACAAAGGGGTTAGTGATGGCCGGTTGTGTCATCAATCGGCGTTCAATTATCATCAGCCCGCTTTCAAATTCAAACTCGAATAAAAACGTAGCGCAGGCTTTCCAACCTGCGCGAGTATTTCGCAAAAAACTGTTTGCGTCGTAAGGCACTCCACCGAGCCAGAGCAGTTAGAAAACCTGCTCTTCATCACCATCCGCAATGTCAAAAATTCGCGTTCTGCCTGATAGTCTTGCCAACAAAATCGCCGCGGGCGAAGTCGTCGAACGGCCTGCTTCCATCGTCAAAGAGCTGATCGAAAATTCGATTGACGCCGGAGCCAAAAGCATCGAAGTCGCCGTGGAATCCGGCGGACGCCGCCTGATTCGCATCAGCGACAATGGCGAAGGTATGAACCGTGACGATGCCATTCTGGCCTTTGAACGCCACGCCACCAGCAAGCTGAAAACTGCCGAAGATTTGGACGCGATTGTCACGTTGGGTTTTCGCGGCGAAGCGCTGGCTTCGATTGCGTCGGTGGCCAAGGTTCGTTTGCGGACGCAAACAGCCACAGACATTGTTGGCAGCGAAATCGAAATCAGCGGCGGACGAATGCTCAGTGTTCGCGACATCGCATTTACACAAGGCGCGGAGTTCGAAATCCGTGACCTGTTTTTCAACGTCCCCGCGCGGCGAAAATTTCTGAAATCCGAAGCGACCGAAAGTTTTCACATCGCCAATCTGGTGACGCATTACGCGCTGGCGAATCCGCAACTGTCTTTCCGGCTGATGAACAACAATCGGGAAAGCATTCGCACGACGCCCGCTGCGAACTTACGCGACCGTGCGTACCAGCTTTTTGGCGGCGAATTCATCGGCGGATTGATTGAAGTCGGCGGCGAAGCGGGCGAAATGCGTGTTCGAGGCTTTGTTTCGTCCCCGTCCGCCACGCGCACGACCAAAGACAGCCAATACTTTTTCATCAACGGGCGCTACGTTCGCGACAAAGTCATCAGCCGCGCCTTAATCGAAGCGTATCGCGCGATGATTCCCGCGGGCGTATATCCGTCGGCAATGCTGTTTGTCGAAATGCCGCCATCGGAAGTTGACGTCAACGTTCATCCTGCGAAAACCGAAGTTCGCTTTGTTCGCGGAACCATTGTTCACGATTTGATCCGCGACGCCGTGCGTTCCGCCATCGGCTCATCGAAAGCAGCCGTGACGTTGTTCGCCAAACCTGAGCCGGCGTCTGCGCCGACTACGGCAGAAACGTTTCGTTCGCACATCTTCGACGAAAAGCCACCACAGGTTTCGCGCGAAGAATTACGCGCGGCGTTCAAACTTCAAGCTCCGCAACCGATTCCGCATCAACCCAAAATGGATATGAGCGGCGCAATCGAAACGGTCAACGTTTCAATTGAAGGTTTTGGCGATGAGATTGAAGAAGTCAGCACAGCGAGCAGCGACGCTGATCGGGTCAGTACCACGACCAGTAGGGAGCACATTGATTTCGAGCCGGACCCGCTGCAACTATACGGCCATCGGCTGGGATGCTTGGGAGCCAAAGCCGCTGACTCCAATTCCCAACTCAAACCCGCGCAAAACCTGACGCTGATCGCCGACGAAGTAAATCCGCTGGGCCAAATGCACAACAGCTTCATCATCGCCACGGATCGCACCGGGCTGCTGTTGATTGACCAGCACGTCGCGCATGAACGCATTTTGTTTGAACAGCATTGGAACGCGCTGCGAAGAAAGAAAGTCGAAACACAGCGACTGCTCTTGCCTGAAACGCTGGATTTGTCTCCTGCGCAGGCAACAGCGTTTGATCAACTGATGCCGGAACTGGAAGAAAACGGTTTTGAGCTTGGCCGTCTGTCAGGCCGCACTGTCGCTATCAAAGCCATACCGGCCATGCTTGGCCCCGGTGTTGCCCGGACATTGTTATTGGAATTGCTGGACGCGATTGAAGAAAACCGCCGTGGGCTATCGTTGGACGAGATTCGCGCCGAAATCGCCGCCAGTTTGGCTTGTCGAGCGGCGATTAAAATCAATATGCCATTGGCTCCGGAAAAAATGCGTTGGCTGATTGATGAGTTGATGAAGAAGGAAAACCCGGCCACCTGTCCGCACGGTCGCCCGATCATTCTGCGAATCACCGCCCGCGAAATCGAGAAGGGATTTCAGCGAACATAGAGGAAGAATTTTCACCACAAAAAGCTCAAAAGGCACAAAAGAGTCGTTGGATTTCTTTTGTGCCTTTTGAGCTTTTTGTGGTTATCGTTTCGGCTTATGCCGTTACGGTCAGCCAATCGCCATCAAACTGCCCGACGTGCGGTAATACATCACCCCTTGGGAAATGGCAGGCGTTGCCAGACACGGTTCACCCAGATTGTTTTTCGCCAGCACTTCCAGTTTCGGTCCGGCTTTCAAAACGTAAACCACGCCGTCTTCCGTTGGGCAGTAGATTTTGCCGTCCGCTGCAACCAGCGAAGACGAACAAACGGCATCCTGCCCCAGCCGTTCTTCAAACATCTTTTCGCCGGTTTTGAAATCGTAACAGCGCAGCAGGCCATTGTAATTCGCCACGTACAAATATCCGCCGTACATCACTGGCGTGGAAATGTACGCGCCGCCGTTCGGAACGCTCCAGGCAACGCCATCGTTGGCGGTCACGCCGTCAGCCAGCGAAATGTCTCCGGTTGCCGACGGGCGAACGGCAAACAATGGGGTTTTCCCACCGTGCGCGTTGGTCAACACGATCAAGCCATCCGCCACAAACGGCATCGGCACGGGAATGTCTCCGCCGCCTTTCAGCCGCCAGAGTTCCTTGCCGGTTTCCAGATCGTAGGAGGCAATGTACGGATACCCGTTGGCGACGATTTGCGTGCGTGCGCCGTCCGTGTGAATCAGCGGCGTGCCCCAACTGTTTTCACAAACGTCTTTGCGTGAAGTCCGCCAAAGCTCCTTGCCGTCTTTCAAATCAAGCGCCGCGATGAACGGGTCTTTCGGATCGTCGCATTGCACAACGATGCGATCTTTATGCAACGCCGGGGAACTGCTGAATCCCCAGGCGACGCTGCGCCAGGTGACGTTGATGCGCCCCAAGTCTTTTTGCCACAGCAGCTTGCCTTTCATATCCAGGCAATACAGTCCGTCCGCGCCGAAAAATCCCACCAGCCGTTTGCCATCCGTAACCAGGGTCGTGTTCGCATGCGATGCCTTTTCGTGACGCACCGTCGAAGGTTTGGCGTTGCGGATCATTTGTTCCCATTTCAGCTTCCCATTTTTCTTTTCATAACATTGAATCAACCAGCGCTGTTCGTCGTCATCTTTGGCCGGTTTGATGTCGCCATAGAGGCCGATGCGCAACGAAGGTTTGCCGGATTTTGGAACCGCTGTCGCCAGATAGATTCGATCTTTCCAGATGATCGGGCTGGAATGTCCCAGTCCCGCAACTTCTGTTCGCCACAACACACCTTCGGGTTTGCCTGCGGTTGCGTCCACATTCCAATTGGCGCGGGTCGGAAACCCATCGGCGATTCCCTGCCCTGCAGGACCGCGAAATTGCGGCCAGTTCTGTTCCGGTTTGAAAGTCATCGAAGCTGCTGGAACTGCCAGCAGCGATGTCGCCAGAAATGATCGGCGTGATACAGTCATAAGAGTCCCTCCTGATAAATGGATTATTTTGCCTTCGCTGACTGATCACTCTACGAATTTCAGCCAGCAGGGTTTCCACGTTTTCATAATGATGACCGGCGAACCCAAGCCCGCAGCATCAAATAAGGACGACACGATTGGCAGAACGAATAGTAGCCTGTTCCCAACCGGCAGGCGAACCGATTGAATAAAAACCGTGCTTGTTTTTGGCCGGGGCTGCTAACCCATCGTTGCCTGACGAAAGGCGCGCGGCGTCATGCCGGTGGCTTCACGGAAAACTTTGGTGAAATGGCTTTGGCTGGCATACCCAACTGCCGCGCCGGCTTCGACAATGGAAAGCTCGCTTTCGGCAAGCAGCCGCCGCGCGCGTTCGATTCGTACCCCTGCCAGGTATGCGTGAGGCGTCAATCCCGTAATCTTCTTGAACAGCCGCGCAAAGTGAAACTCGCTCAGGTAGGCCGCAGCGGCAATTTCCGCCAGGCTAAGTTCACGTCCGCAATTGTCGTGCATGAATTCGATGGCGCGCCGCAACCGGCGATCCACCAACCCTGCGCGAGATAATTCGACCTCATCCGAACGCTGCACGTTTATATGCGCTCGGAGCAAATACACAGAAAGCTGATTGATGAAAGAACGAATCACCTCTTGCCAACCAGCCGCACCGGTTTCCAATTCACTGTTAATGGCTTCCAGCGTCTGGCGAAGCTGCGCGTCCTGTGTCACAGGTTCCAGTGGCGCCCGAAACAGCAGATGCGCGCCGGTCTGGTAAAGCCGTAATCGAGCCGCCGTTTCAATCAACAGCTTTGGCGACAGCCGAACCAGCAGCAATCCGTTTTTCCGGTTCTCCAACTGTAGTTGAGCAGCCTGGTTTGGGTTCGCCAAAAAGCTGGGCGTTTCCAACAGACGATCATCGGATTTCAGATTTGGGATCTGAGAGTTCAGAACATGGATCAGCAGAAAATCCGGCTGTGGAGGCAATTCAAACATGGGGCGCGAAATTAGACGGGATTCGACCGAAAAGTTTTGCTCAAGGAAAAGGCGGGAAGGCATACGTTGGAAAGGATGAAATCGGAATGATGAATTTACGAAGCTGTCTTTTCTGAATCATCATTCATCATTCCGATTTCATCCTTATTCATTCCTGCGGGCGATAAACGCTGTAATCAATTTCTTGAAAAATCGTGTCGCGGCTCTCGACTTCGGCCAGCCAGACGTCGTCAATGTCTTCAGCATTCACCATTTCGTAAATTTTCGTGAAGCGGTGAATATGATCTCTGAACCGTTTGATGGCGTATTGAACCATCGTTCCGGTGGTGATGATGAACGCCCAATCGGAAGATTGCGCCAGCAACAATTCGCGTGCGGCCTGGTTCAAAGCTCTCAGCAATAGCCCTTCGGCGTTCGGAAACTTTTCAGCCAGTTCCACCATTCGCCGTTCGGCGGCGTGCTGATGTTTGTAAATCCAATCCGTCTGCGCGTTGATCCAAACGCGGTTGTAGCCTTCCGCTCCCCACGAAGAAGCTGAGGGCGTTTGTTTTTGGTTTTCAGGATAAATCGCCAGGTAATCAATCGGCGAAATCGGCTGAATTTCGTCTTGGTCGTAATGCAGCTTTTTGAACAAATAAAACAAGAACTGCGGCCCTTCGAACCACCAGTGACCGAACAATTCCGCATCGTAAGGCGCTAGAATCAATGGTGCCCGTCCCAGCGTCTGCTGCAAATGGCTGGCTTGGGCTTGCCGGTTGGCAAGGAAGTCGCTGGCATGTCCGGACGCTTTTCCCGTCGCCCATTCCGGCACATACGGCGCTTTCATGTGCAAATCCACTTTGCCCGTGATGCGGTGATATTTAATGCCGATGTTTCGACGAACGCCGTCGTCGTGCAGATAGGGTTTGATGTAATAGAAATCCTGCGCGTCATACCCTAAGTCGCGGTAAAACTCGCGGTAATCCGGGTCGCCGGGATACCCAATGTCGGAGCTCCAAACCTGTTCGCTGGTTTCGGTGTCCCGCGCATACACTGCGACATTGTGGTCTGTAATCACAGGCGCATAAATGCCACGGCGGGGGCGCGGCGTTCCGTACAAAATCGCGTGCGCATCGGCAATGAAAAACTTGATTCCGGCTTCGTTCAGGTATTTGTCGTCGCCGGGATTGAACGCGCATTCCGCCAGCCAGATGCCACGCGGCGGACGGCCAAAATGTTTGAGGTAATTTTCGCGGGCGATTTGAATCTGCGCCCGCTTGACCGTTTCGTTGGACATCAACGGCAAATACCCGTGGGTCGCACAGCAGGTGATGATTTCCAGATACCCCGCGTCCTGCAATTCCCGAAATCCGCGCACAATGTTTCGCTGGTATTGGTTCTCGAACACTTCCCGGCATTCGCTGAAATGACGACGATACATCAGCGCTGCGGCGTGAAATTGCGGCGCTTCCTGTTCGGTTCGTTCAACTTCCTTTTCCGCCAGCTCGCAAAGTTTTTCCAGATGGTTGACGTAGCGCTGTTGCAACAGCGGATCGCTAAGCATTTCACACAGCGGCGGCGTCATAGACATCGTCAAGCGGAACTTAACGCCTTCGTCGCGCAAGTGGTTAAATGCGACCAGCAGCGGAATGTACGTTTCGCTGATGGCCTCGTACAGCCAGTCTTCTTCCAGAAAATCCGGGTATTCGGGGTGGCGCACAAACGGCAGGTGCGCATGTAAAACCAAGCTCAGATATCCGTTAGGCATAGGAATTAAATCAAGCTGTGGACCAATAATTTAGTAGTGACTTCATTTTCCATATTCCATTTTTGATTTGTCATTGACCGAACCAATACAACCACAATGAAAAATTACAGATGGAAACTGGCAAATGGAAAATGAACAGAGCAATGACACCGCCTTAATTTTACCTGCTCGGTTACGAAGGTCTATTTTTGCGTTCTTCTTCTCGTTCAGCGGCTTTGGCGCGAAGCGGGCGGCCTTTGTCCGGCGTTGGGTCTTTGACCAGCCCGTACGCCGCGCGGCCTTCGTGATCTTCCGGCAGATATTCCGTAATCGGCAACCCTTCAGGCGTCACAAACAGCAGGCAATGACAATACTTGTAAATCTGCATGTCGTCGCACGCACAAATCCAGGTACGGTGCGTGACCTCTTCCTGTTTGTTGGGATAAAAACGGCATGGGCACAATGGCTTGCCAAGCGTGTCTTTGTGGTAAGCCAGCCCGAGCACCACGCCTTCGGTGACTTCTTTATCCGGATGAACGTTGGTGCCGGATTTTTCGCAGTATTTTTCGACGAAGTTATTGATGCGCTGCAAGCTTTCTTCGCTGACAGTCTTGCTCATAGTTGATGACCTTTCTTGGGCGGAAATAAAACGCGCGCACTGGTAAGCGTTACCTGTGCGCGCGTTACTGTATCAAGCGAATGAGATTTGAGCTAGCGACCGCCCCCTCGGCGAGCTGCGCCCTTGTCGCCGGACTGCTCTCGCTCCTTGTTCAGTTCAACCATATCAACGCTTCCGCTGACATCGCCCAGCAAATGCTTGCAGAAATAATCCGCGCGCACCCAGAAAAAATAATTCGTCGCGTCGGCATACCCGTGCCGTTTTCCGGGGATGACCAGCATGTCGAAGCGTTTGTTCGCTTTGATCAGCGCGTCCGCCATCCTGAATGTATTGGCCGGGTGAACGTTATCGTCAATGTCGCCTGTCACCAACATCAAATGACCTTTCAGGTTTTTGGCCAGATCGGAATTCTTTTCGATGGTGTATTCGTATTTCACCTTGCCGTCTTTATCGGTGACTTCTTTGACGCCGTGATGTTTTTCACTCCACCAACGATTGTAGATGTTGTTTTCGTGATTGCCCGAAGACGACACCGCGACTTTGAAAAAGTCCGGATACACCAGCATCGCCGCCGTGGACATAAATCCGCCGCCTGAATGGCCAAAGATCCCTACGCGATCAACGTCAACGAAGGCGTGACGGCGCGAAAGTTGTTCAATCGCCGCTTTCTTGTCCGCCAGCCCGTAATCGCGCAAATTGCCATAGCCGTAATTGTGATACCACTTCGATCGCGAAGGATGACCGCCGCGATTGCCGACTTCGATGACGATGAAGCCAAATTGCGCCAGCGCGATGCGGTCGTTGCGCGGCGTAAAGGTTTTGGTCACGCTTTCGGTCTGCGGGCCTGGATAAACGTACGCGATGATCGGATATTTTTTCTTTTCGTCGAAATCGAAGGGCTTGTACATCACGCCGTACAAATCCGTGACGCCGTCGTCAGCTTTGACTTTGAAGGGTTCGGGGAATTTGAACCCCGCCTCGTTCAGGGCGGTCAGGTCTGTCTTTTCTAGCTCCATGACCTTGTTGCCAAGGCTGTCACACAAGATCGAATCGGGCGCGGTGTTGATGCGCGAAGAATTGTCCACGAAGTATTTGCCTGAATCCGATGTCGCCGCCGCGTGCGAAGCGTCGCCAGGATTCAGCAGTTTTGTCCCCGTGCCACTGAAATTCACGCTGTAGGTGTGCAGGTAATACGGGTCCTCGCCCACTTCGCGACCGTTGGCGTTGAAATACAGGGTGCGCGTTTTTTCGTCCACGGCTTCAATGCTGTCGCTGTAAAACTCGCCCGACGTGATTTGATTCTTCAACGTGCCGTCGGCTCCAAACAGGTAGTAATGTCCCCAGCCGTCGCGTTCTGACCAGTGAATCAATTCCTGTCCGTTGCCGATCAAGACCAGCGGTTTGACTTCGATGTAAGTGTTCAGCCGTTCTTCGATCAAGGTTTTGACTTCGCCCGTTGTCGTATCGGCGACGCACACGTCAATCTTTTTCAGGTCGCGGCTGGTGCGATTGAAATAAAGTTTGTCCGATCCATCGGCCAGCCATTTCGGTTCAATGCCGGAACCTTGCGGGCCGCCGCCTTGCTGTTGTTGGTCCTGATTCTGATCGCCGCTGCGATCCACTTGAATGAACCGCGCGCGTTCGCGTTCGGCATTCGTCGGAACCGCCGTGTAAAGCGCAACTTGTTGATCAGGGAAACGGTCTTCCTTGATCTTGACGCGCGCCTTGCTGGCAATATCAAACACTTCCAAATCGGCTTGCGGCTGATTGGCTTCGCCGGGCATGCCGTAGCGGTAACTTTCCAGCGTCGGCCTGGGATTCGACAGCGAGTTAATCACCCACAAGTCAGCGACTTTGCGCTGGTCGTTGCGCAACACGGAAAACTTTTTGGAATCTTTCGACCAGAACACGGTAATGGCTGGAATACGCGGCGTTTTGTTTTTGTCGCTGAATTTATAAGCGGCTTTTTCTTCTTCGCGTATGCGCCGGGCATAGCTGTAATTGTCTTCGCCATCGGTCGTAATCTGGGTTTCGACGATGGTCGTGTCGTCTTCTTTCTTTAATGCCTTGGCGTAATTTTCGGCATCCATCAAAAACAGGTTATGGCCGCGCGCGAACACGATGGTCTTTTCATCCGGCGAAACGGCAGCCCAGCGCGTTTTGCGCGGAGGCTGGTAATCGGGCAACAAGCTGAGTTTTGCCGCCGCCAAATCCCATTCGAAATACACGGTGCGGTTCGGCGAAGCTGGCGGTGTCTGACCTGCGCCTTGTGCGCCGCCCCGTTGCTGTTGCTGCGGATCGTCGTCGTCTTCGCCGATGTCTTCGGCTTCCGGTTCATCTTCGGGATTTCCCTGCCCTTGTCCCGCACCAGCGACTGCCTGTTCTTCTTTTTTCAATCCAGGGATGTCGGCTTCGCGCGGGACGCTGATGTCGAATTGGAAGGCGGAGTCTTTTTTGACCATGCGCACTGTCGTGATTGGCAAATGCTGCGCGTCGTAGGGAATGCGGGTGATGTTGGTCAATTGCGCAGCCATTTTGGCATTGTCGAACAACGGCGCTTTTGACTTTTTCAGCGGGTCAACCAGCGTAAATTTCCGTCCCGCTCCTGTTTCGTAGCTGTACCAGAACTTATCGCCAGCTTCGAACCAGTGCGGCGTGACAGCGGTGTCAAACACCATTTTGCCGACCTTTTGCGCCGTCCAGCGCGAAGCCAGATCGTAATTGGCTTTCTGAATGCGATTGTCCGATTCGGCCTTTTTGTCTTGAGCAAGCGCTGCGGCTGGCGCCAGTGCCAAGCCAAGGCTAAGCACCAGCACAATCAATTGTTTGCACCTGTGGTTAAACTGATAGAAGCGAGCCTGCATACCGTTGAGCCTCCTGATATTGGATCGAGATTTTTGCGGGTTGAACTGCACGCGGTGGAGCGTCAATGACCATGACGCTGACACAGAAGGGGCGGTTACGACACCACAACCGATGCGGAAAGAAAGTTCCCGTACCGAGTTCCGGCTGCCGCCAAATCTTTGGTTTCGGCTTTGCTAAGTTTGGCAAAGAAGTTTGGCGTAATTGTGACTATGCCTTTCTTAAGTTCGCGTTTCCAGACGCCGACGACTTGACCGTTGATCACAATGATGGGGTTGAAAATACCATTCCCTGTACTGGCGAGTTTTGCATTTTCCGGGCTGAGCACGGCGCTGCGGTCTTTATACGCGACAGTATATTCGTCGTAAGGCGGCAACAAATATGTGGCCGGCAATTTGTTGGAAGTTTTGGTTGCGGGACTAAATGGCGCAAGCCAGTACGTTTGCTCACCTACGGTTTCCTGCACCAGATGCGATTTTGCCAGTTCAAGTGCGGCTTTCGCTTCGGCGACGCTCAGCCCTGACCACCACAGGAAATCCTGCAAGCTGGCCGGGCCGTGACTGGTGAAATAACGCCGGGCGAGTTCGGCCAGGGCTTCTTCCGTGGACTTCTGCTGCGCTGCCGAAATCCATTCCTCGAATAACCGGAAAGTTGGATGTTTGCCTTCGCGCGAGCCGAAACACAGCAATTTGTTCAGGGACAGGTACGTCAAAATTTGCAATCCACGCCCGCTTGCGGACGCAATTTTCGCCGATTCCAACACCTGATACATCGCGTTGCGCGAAAGCTGCTTGCCGCCCTGCAACGCGCGAACAAGCGCTTTTTCGGCGCGCGTGAAAACCGTTCGATCCAGTTCGTAATCTTTTTGCAGCCGGGGCAGAAATCGTTTGGCGACGCGAGCCGCCAACAAATCCATGATCCAGTGCGCATCCTCCGCCGCCACAAAATGCAAAGTTCCGCGCATCGGCCAGGTGCGAATAATCTTTCCTTCAGCGATTGCCTGTTCGATTAACGCTTCCGTGGGGTTGAGTTCCGCAGGCATTCGCACTCCCACAGCCCACAACGCGCCATTGAAATCCTGTGCCTGAACAGCGCCAAGCCAGGCGACGACATCGCCTGGCTTGGCAAATTTAGATACTGCAATTCGCTGATTCTGTAAGCGCAAATGCGCGATGTCCGAACGTTTCATCATGATGCGGAATGTCTAGCCAGACTCACTGGCGTTAAGGCTTTTTGGTCGCCTTTATCGCTCCCTGATCCACTTCATTTCCGTCGGCTTTAATGCGAACGGAATACGTGCCGGTCAGAGCAGAACCGTCAGCGCTTACCACAAGTGTGATTTCTGCTTCTCCGCCGGGATCCTGCAATTTCAGCGTGGCTTTGCCGTCTGCGAACACTGCCGAAGCGAACGGGACCGTGTAACCTTCTTGTCCATCGGGTTTGGGCGAAATGCTGCCGCCCAGTTTTCCGTCGGCGTTTTTGGTAATTGTCATTTCAAATGACCCGGTGCTGCCTCCGGTCCAGGTTCCCGCCCAAGTGCCAAGCAGGTTCTTTTCGCTGGCAGCCTGTCTGGCTTCGACCAAGCCCACAAAACAGAAACAGAGCAACGACAACACCACAAAGAAACTTTTGCGCATAACTTTCTCCTTAAAAGTAAACGAAGTGTTCTAAACGTTTAGAGTTCAAGCGTCAGCTTGTTCTGATCGAGAGACGCTGAAACCTGAACTCCAATCAGCCAACAATTTCATTTACGGACGATGAAGCATAAATGGTGCTCTTTTTTTAAGGGAGAATTTCAGGTTCAGAAGCTTTCAGCAGTTTTTCCGTCATTTGGCCGCAGCCTGAGCCGCTTTGACTGTCGGCGCTTTCAGGTAGCGGCTGGCGAAGTCCAAAAACGTCGGCCAGTTTGGTCCCGGCGTGTGACCGCCGCTGTGCTGACGGAACGAGATGTCGCCATCCATCAAACCGGTTTCCATCGGCGGAAATTCCATTGTTCCCATGTCCTTTTTGCCAAGCAATTTATACACCGGCCCGGCATACGCACCAGCCAGAAACATTCCCTTGGCGTCTACCCAGCCGTCGCCTTTATCCACCGACCCCGCGCTGATAAACACCGGACGCGGCGCGCAGAGCGCCACCAATTCATGCGCATCCACCGGCAGATCGTTCGCCGTCAGCGGCCCGGCGTATTTCATGTAATTGCCCGCCATCCAATGGTATTCGCTGGGCG
>ERZ650309.588-NODE-588-length-17874-cov-8.577866_pt1 | contig 17874 bp, 20 predicted proteins | sample MGYA00376245_ERZ650309 | MGnify/ENA primary metagenome ERZ650309 (study PRJEB26733, sample SAMN07839294) | wastewater metagenome | biome: urban; feature: wastewater treatment plant; material: waste water | place: USA: North Carolina | collected 2016-04-26 ...
AATGTTAATGTTAATGTTAATGTTAATGTTAATGTTAATGTTAATGTTAATGTTAATGTTAATGTTAATGTTAATGTTAATGTTATCAAAGACTTAATGATAAAATGCTGTTATCTCATTTATCAAGAATATTCCCAAAGAGCTATCTATGAAGTTAATAATTAAGATGTTGTTGATATTGGTTTTGTTTTTATTATTAGCGGAGCGTTATAAAAATTTGGATGTTGTTGGCCAGCAGACTGTACAGTTATCAAAAGATGTGGAAAAGTTAAATGAATCAATGGCTCAGGCAGCTTTGTTAGATAGTGATATTTATGGTAGCCCAGTAGAAGAACAAGAGCCACTGTCAGATATACAGTTACAACAAATTGCACGTCAGCAAGCTTGGGAAGAGAAAAATAATGAGAATTATGTAAAGTTGGGAGATGTAGTAGTTTCTAAAGAACAATTACCTGTTATTAAAACGACAGACTTAGATTGTAAAAGTTGGCAAAATAGTCATTTGATAGAGCCTACATCTGAAAAAGAAAAATATTTAAAACAAAATTGTCAGACGCATTAAAAATACTTCAATTGTTCTTTTTTCACATGACACACTCATCACTTTGGGCGTATATTCGAGCTATTTTAGTACCATCGTGCATTATTAGGACTTACGCGGTTATCGCTTATTTGCTTGCACTTCAACCGTTTTCATGGTTACTGAGCGTAGTCGAAGTAACGGTTTTATGCTCACAAAACGCGCTTGTTTCGACTTCGCTCAACACAAGCTTTTGGCAAAATGCGTAAGTCCTTATTACAATTATAGGAAAAACGCCCATGAGTTCTTTTTTAGTCACCAAAACCAAAGCTAAAGCCCAATTAGTCGGGATTAAAGCGGCAATGACGCTGATTCCTGCACCCAAACCCACCATGTTTGCAGGTGAGGGGGCTTCATTAAAATTATGTCAGGCGATTGGCGATTTTGGTCATAAACACATTTTGATTGTGTCGGACAAAATTCTTAATCAATTGGGTGTATTAAGTCCTTTAGTTGAAAAGTTACAAGCTAGCGGTGTCAAAGCAACGATTTTTGATGGTGTATTGCCTGACCCGACTCAAAGTATTGCCGAAGCCTGTTTACAGCAATATAAAGTGGCTGGTTGTGATTCGGTGTTAGCGGTAGGTGGTGGTTCATCCATTGATGTGGCTAAAGTCGTTGCTTTAGCGGCAACTAATAATAAAACACCACAAGAATTAGTCGGTATTTTAAAAGGCAGAAAAGCGACAGCTCCTTTATATGCTGTGCCTACAACCGCAGGAACAGGTTCAGAAGTGACGGTGGGTGCGGTGATTTCTGATGATAAAACTCATCAAAAAGGCTTAGTCTTAGACCCTAAATTAGTTCCTAGAATGGTGGCTTTAGATTCGGTGATTATGTCGGGTATGCCTCCAAAAGTAACTGCTGAAACGGGTTTGGATGCCTTAACCCATGCGGTAGAAGCCTTTATTAGTGATTTTGCCGCAGAAGAATCAGATTTGTATGCGCGTGCTGCAATTAAACTAATTTTTAGTAACTTACGTGTTGCTTATAAAGAGCCAAAAAACTTGCAGGCTCGTGAAGCAATGGCTTTAGCGTCTCATTATGCAGGTTTTGCGTTAAATATGGCAGGTTTGGGTTATGTTCATGCCATTGCCCATCAATTAGGTGGACATTATGGTTTGCCACATGGTTTAAGCAATGCCATCGTTTTACCTTATGTGTTGAATTTTTCACGCCCTGTTATTGATGAACGTTTGGCCGAGTTAGCGCGTTTTTGTGGTTTAGTGACTCAGGAAACCTCTACTACAATTGCTGCTCAGGCGTTTATGGAAGAATTAAAACAATTAATGACCGAGTTAAATATTAAGTCTGTTGTGCCTAAAATGACACCACAAGACTTTGATGACATTATGCAAGCGGCTTTTAAAGAAGCGCATGGTACTTATGCTGTGCCTAAATATATGAGCGAAGATGATTGTTTGCAAATGTTGTATATGATAGCTCAAGCGAGCTAGTGAGTACACTGAGCGAAGTCGAAGTGAGGTTGCTGAGCGAAGTTGAAGTGGTGGTTTCGACTACGTTCAACTACCACAACTCCACCCAACGCAGATTTTGTACTAAGTGGGCAGAGTTGCAATCATGCCCACAAAATTTTATAAAACGGGCTCTAACACTTCAACCGCATCACCAAAACCACGTAACCACCAAACCAATTGTTGTGTATGTTTAACGGTGGCTTCAATTAATAAATGTTCATTATCTAATTCAGTAATCACTTGGTCTTCACTAAGTTTACTTTCGTAAAGATGATCGCCAACCACTTTGGTAAATTTAGCTTTTAAGCGAATACTTTCCCCCTCGCCAAAACCCAATGCGCCTGTTTGTAAGTAATCATCTAAATTAAAGTCTTTAGGAATCACAACAAGACTTTTTAACACTTCAGCATTATTAAACCTTTGCAGCGCAAATAAACGAATTTTGGCATCATCATGGCGTGTACAAATCAAATAAATTACGTGGCCACGTTGCACAATACCTAAAGGATTTAAAATATATTCAGCCGCAACTTTGTCATAACGGCGTTGATAATCGACTTTGACTTGTTTATTGGCTAATAAGCCTTCATAAATCGCTTGTTGTGCTTGGCGATTGACGGTTGGCGGAATCAACGGTTGTGTGGGTGGAATAATGCGTACACAGTCTAACCAATGGCGACCTTGATTATCACTATAGTTGACAGAGCGTCGCGCCATATCAAACCAAGGACGCAATTCATCTAATAAGCTGGGTGGTAATAAATGGCGTAAATGCTCTTCGACCATTAAAAAAGTGACCGCTTGACTGGTAGTAATATGCGGCAAACTGGAAATTTGCGCATCAGCACGCCAACGCCAACCTTGTGGACTTGCGCCATTGCCTTCGAGTGGAAAGCGTTCTGCAAGCTGATTTAAATCTCGTTGAATAGTACGCAAACTCACATGCACGCCTGCACGTTCTAGCATCAGTTGTAAATCGGCAGTACCCATCCATTTGCCTTGGGGGAGATGTTGTAAAATTAACCATTGTCTATGCAAACTACTGGCTTTTTCCTTGCTCATCATGGTGCTTACTCTTTAATCATTATGGAAAGATAGTGAATTGATTTTGTTAAAATTATCATAAATTTGGCTAAAAACAAGTCAAAAATCTCATCTAACGACAAATTATGTCGTCAAAATCTATGCGTCACAGTTGGTCGCTAAGCACCTGTGCAAGACTGTTGTTGATGAAATTTTCTGCTGATAATCACGCTAACGGACAAAAAACAGATGGCCAATCTAATTAAAGTGTGTGTTTTTCAGACGTGCTTTAGATGGGTCGGATAACTAAAAACAAGGCTGTTAGAAGATTAAATATCAGATGGGGGAACGACAAATGTTAGTTTTAGTCATTGCCAGTTCAACATGTTTATTACTAATGACACGTTATCGGATTTGGCTATATGCCGCTTTAGCAGGGATACTGTTTTCTAGTTTATTATGGGGATTAATGGAGTTTTTAACCAATGTGCTACCCAGTGCATGGCATGGGTTAAATGCCTTTTTGGCGATGCTGTGGTTATCGTTTGTCTTTTTGGGCGTGGAGTCTATTTATCAAAAATGGCTACAACATAAACATAAAATACCAGAGGATACTTTGCCTAAATCGTGAATAACTGCTACATTCAAGCGCATCTTCGGGGCTGTATTCAGCCCTTTTTTGTCTATGTGGCCACATAGATATTTAATCAAGGCCAATTGCATAACAGTAAATAGTCTTTACACTAAAAAATTAGAGTCTAACAATGAGACAAGCATATGGGGTGTTGCATGAATAAGTTTGAATTAATGTTGTTATTTATGGCAGGGCGGATGCAGTATTTATCGCATCAAAATGCCGAGTTTATGGCCTTATTACATAATCGTCAGTTTGTGATTCAATTACAAACTTTTGATGCAGCGACAGTGCGTTATTTTTCCATTAAAAATCGTCGCATTCGTTCTCATGGCCAAATGCACCCCAAGCCCGATTTTGTCTTAAGTTTTAAAGATGCTGACTATGCAGTAAAAACCTTAAGCAAAGCCAATCCAATGGCGTTTATGAAAGGCATGCAAGCAGGCGATATTAAAATGGAAGGTGATTTTGGCTTGTTAATGTGGTTTAACAATGCCGCCAAATATTTACAGCCTGATATTCCTAAACCAGTGCGTAAGGCGGTAAAATGGGTTAAAGCGAAACGTCAAGCATTAGCTTAATTGTTTGTGCTAAAGGGTGGTGTGTGATGTCGCTCTTGCATGATAAAACTGTCGCAGAGGCTCGGCGTAATCAAGCGGCACGAGAGCAGGGCTATCGTGCCAAAGCCTTAAAAATGTATCCTCATGTGTGTGGCCGTTGTACGCGTGAGTTTGACTTGAGCAATTTGCATCTGCTCACCGTGCATCATCGTGACCATAACCATGATAACAATCCCGAAGACGGTAGTAATTGGGAGTTGTTGTGCGTGTATTGCCATGATGAAGAGCATTCAAAGCAGCTTTATCAATCAACATTTGTGCGTGAAGCACCACGACCAGTTGCGACAGGCAAAGCCCTCGCAGGATTAGCCGATTTGCTAAAAGCTAAGCAGTCTTAAAACCACCAGCGTACACCAGCCAACCATGTTGTGTCGTGGTTGGTTTGGCTTTGCTGAGCGCGTAAATCGGCTGTTTTTCCAAAAAAATCGTGTTGTTGTATGCCTAGATAAGGGGCAAAACGACGAGTAAGATCATAACGTAAGCGTAAGCCCGTTTTTAGCTCGGTTAAACCTTTGCCTTGAAGTTGGGCTATATTTGTATGGCTTGCTAAATTGGCGTTGATACTTGATTGTAAAACCCAATGTTGAGTAAGACGAAAATCATAGTGACCTTCAAAGGATAATAAACTATGGCCTTGCTCATTTAATAATAAATTGCTTTCTACTTCAAAACGATAAGGCATTAAACCGTTAACATTCAGCTTTAACCATGTTTGTTCGGATTGATAAGCAACACCCCACTCATAGCTCCAAAAACTATCTAGAGGTTTTTGCCAAGCTAGACTGATATCTTGATGAGAGCCTTGCTGATTATGTTCAATATCCCATGTTAAACGTAAGCGTTGACTATCCGAACCATACCACGCCACACCTTCGCTGACGGTGGTGTTTTCATCGTCATTGAGTTGTTCGAGTTGATTAATACGCACACTCCACGCCGCATGGTTGTGCATACTGCCTGTATGACTAGAAACGCGGCCTTGCGAATAATCAGGATTGCGTGCATCAGCAGGGGCATTGCCACCTTGCATACTACTCATGTCATGATTCATATTATCATGGTTCATGCTGCTATGATTATGCTCAGATGTGCTAGGATTTGCTTCTTGGCTGTTATGTTGATGTGTTTCAGGCTGACTTATTTCGGTCATTTGGTGTTGACTATGATCATCATGTTGATGATTGTCGGCACTAAATGCAATTGAGCTAACTAAAGAAATGGGTAATAAAATTAGATACTTCATTATGTTGTTCTCATAGAATGGATGTGGTGCTTTTTTTCTCATTTAAACCTCACCCCAGCTTTCATTGCTAAGTTCCCTCTCCCTTTGGGAGAGGGTTAGGGTGAGGGTTTAATCCACAACCACTTCTCTAAACATACCTGACTCCATGTGATAGGCTAAATGACAATGCCAAGCCCATCGACCTTGTTCACCAGTGACATCAAACGATACTTTTTGGGCTGGCTGAACCAAAATCGTATGTTTGCGTACTTGTAAGTCACCGTTTGGACAACGTAAATCACTCCACATACCATGCAAGTGCATAGGATGGGTCATCATGGTGTCATTGACTAAGCTAATACGCACACGTTCATTAACACCAATATGCACAGGTTTGGCTTCAGGATACGGCACACCATCAAAACCCCACACATAACGCTCCATATTGCCTGTTAAGTGCATTTCAATTTCGCGTGTCGGCTCTTCTTCGTTGTCGCGTAACTCATCAAAGCTATATAAATCGGCATAAGTTAAAACTTTTCTACCGTTATTACGCAAATTAACCCCAGCATCATCCAAATTGGTGCGCGGATAATCGACACGCATATCGGTTGTCCAGCTATATTCAGTGTGGGCATGATGTGCAGGTTCATCGCCTTGCATATCACCCATCATATCGGTCATGGTTAACCATTCGGCTTTATCTATCGCAGGAATAGGTGCGCTTAAACCGTGTTGCACTGCTAATGTGCCACTAATAAAACCTGAACGAGCAATATCTTGAGCAAACAGGGTATAGGCATCAGCTTGGGGTTTGACTAAGACATCATAAGTTTCAGCCACGCCAATACGGATTTCATCAACCGTCACAGGTTCAACTAAACCGCCATCCGTGCCAACGACGGTCATGTCTAATTCGGGAATACGAAAATCAAAAATACTTTGCGCACTGGCATTAATAATTCTTAGGCGCACGGTTTCGCCACGATTAAATAACGCTGTCCAATTAGCAGCACTGGTTGAGCCATTTAATAAATAGGTGAACGTGCTAACGCCTGATAAGTCGGTAAAATCGGTAGGACTCATGCGCATCTGATTCCACATTTGGCGTTTGGCAAAGGCGCGTTTTAAGCCAAGCTCGCGAATATCGTGCCACAATTCTTCAAAAGTGGGTTGTCGGTAATTATCAAAATGGCTTTCACTTTTTAAATAACGTAATAAATCAGCAGGGTTTTGGTCTGTCCAATCGGACAAAATTAACACATGTTCGCGATCGGCTTTAATTGGGTCTCCTTCAGCAGGTTCAATAATCAAGGCGCCATACATGCCTAATTGTTCTTGCCAACCTGAATGAGAGTGATACCAATAAGTGCCACTTTGTATGAGTGGAAATTGATAACGAAATGTTTGTTGCGGTTTGATGCCTGCAAAACTTAAATGCGGCACACCATCCATATTCGAGGGTACTAATAAGCCATGCCAATGAATCGAGCTGTCTTCATGTAATTGATTATAAACATCAATAGTCACCGTTTCGCCTTCTTTCATATACAGCGTTGGGGCGGGTGTTGAACCATTGACGGTCACGGCTTGCCGTGTTTTTCCTGTAAAATTGATGTCTTGGCGGCCAACGGTAAGTTTAAACTGATTGCCACGCAAAATCGGTTGATAATGAGCTTGGCGCGGTTGCGTTTTGGCCAGCGCATGACGAGAGATGCCCATACTTGCAACGGCAATTCCTGTAGAGCAGCCTGTAATAAATTGACGACGATTGAGAGCAAACATGGGTGATTATTCCGTTTAATGTCAGGCTTGAGTGTTTAACACTCAAGCGCTGTTAGCAATTATTCGTCACAACAAGGATGTTGATGTTCACAACACGGTTGATGGTCTTCACAACAATCCGCGGCATACACTGAAGTAGAAAACATACCCAACATTGCCAATAACATTAACATTTTATTCATCGTATTCGCTCCAAAATACGCCATAATCGGCCTGTTTACTGTAGTCCTTAAAGTCGACTTTAAGGTCAAGTTCAACAGTTGTGTATGTTACAAAGAGAATACAGATCATGCAGTTAAAAATTGGCGAGTTGGCACAAAAGACTCATGTGAGTACTGCAACCCTACGTTATTATGAGCAATGTGGTTTATTAAGCCGTGCCAATAGAGCGGATAATGGCTATCGTTATTATCCTGTAGAGGCGATACAACAAATTGAATTTATTAAAAAAGCCCAACAGTTAGGTTTTTCTTTGCAGGATATTGCGACTATTTTACAAATTAGACAAACAGGTCAAGCACCTTGCCAAGTTGTCAAACATCTGTTGACCGAAAAAATAGCACAAGTACAAAATCAATTAGAGACCTTAAAACACTTAGAAGCAGAATTGTTATATTATCAACAGCAATGGCAACAAGAAGCCAATGTATCAAATGCTACTGGTTCTATTTGCCATTTGATTGAAGAAATCAGCATAAAAAATTAACTACATGGAGTCAAGAATGTTTAAAAGTTTAGCTGCCGATGCTTTGGGTTTGAGTGATATTGGTAAGATTATTCCCCCTGCTGAGTTTGATAAAACCGACGTTGATGATTATGTTTTTCATGAAGACAATGAAGAAATTTTTGTGGTCATCAAGTCTAAAATGGATGAATACTGTTTTACCAATTTGGCATTTATTCACTTAAATGGCAATTTGGCGATTAGTAAAAAACGGATGTTAAATCGTTATTTATACAAACATTACAGCATTAGTGATGTGCGAATGGAAACGGCGGGGACAGTCGATTTAGATGTGGAGTTGAAGTTTAAGTTAGGTGGGGCAGAGTTTTCGGTTGATATTGATAAAAAACAAATCACCCAAATTAAAGCGATTTATAAAGCCTTATTTGCCATTAGTGAGCGTTGCAAAGAAATTGATCGTGATATGCACGTTTTGCAACGTACTCATGATGTGGTTAATGCCATGTTTGTATTGCGTGAATTGCCCGAAAATGTGGTGTTGAACTTGCCTGATATTATTAATCAAACAGTGATTCAGGTTGAGTCTGGTTATCACGATAGACGCAAAGCCATTCAACAATATGATTTTGGTAGTGTGTTTAAGAAGTTTTTGCCGCGTTGAGTAGGATGGGTTGAGGAACGAAATCCATCGTTTTTGATGTATAAAACGTGGGTTTTCGTCAATTCATGCAATGCTTGTTAATTGACGTAATGAATATCAAACCGCCACATACTTTGGTGCATTGGGCAGCCAACGCTGTACTAAGGCTTGGGCATTATGCGGATTATCTTTAAGTAAATTACGCGCCAATTGTTGAGCTGTTTTTAATAGCTGTTGGTCGCGAGCTAAATCAGCCACTTTAAACTCTACCAAGCCTGTTTGTTTAGTTCCTAATACTTCACCTGGCCCACGCAACTCCAAATCTTTTTCGGCAATCACAAAACCATCAGTAGTCGCGCGCATAATTGCTAAACGTTCTTGTCCCATGTGTGATAACGGTGGTTGATACATCAACACACAATAACTCACCGTACTACCACGGCCAACCCGACCACGTAATTGATGCAATTGCGCCAAGCCCAAACGCTCGGCATTTTCAATAATCATCAATGACGAATTTGGCACATCAACACCAACTTCGATCACTGTTGTTGCCACTAACAAATCCAAATTACCCTGTTTAAACTCAGCCATAATCGCTTGTTTTTCGCTGGCCTTTAACTTGCCATGCACCAAGCCTAAACGCAGTTCGGGCAATTCTTGTTGTAATTCCTCATAAATCGCTTGGGCGGCTTGTGCTTCTAATTGTTCCGATTCTTCAATTAAAGTACATACCCAATACGCTTGTTTACCTGTTTGGCAATTGGCTCGAACACGCTCAATCACATCAGCACGACGGGCATTAGGTAAAGCAACCGTAGTGACAGGCGTACGATTAGGCGGCAACTCATCAATGACCGAGGTATCCAAATCACCATAAGCACTCATGGCTAAGGTGCGTGGAATAGGGGTGGCGGTCATAATTAATTGATGTGGACACATGCCCCATTGTTCACCTTTTTGGCGTAAAGCCAAGCGTTGTTCGACACCAAAACGATGTTGTTCATCAATAATCACCAACCCCAAACGACCAAACTGCACACTTTCTTGAAACAAGGCATGTGTGCCCACAACAATATGTGCCTCGCCACTCACCACAACGGCAAGCGAGGTGTTACGTTCTTTAGTGCCTTGTTTGCCACTTAACCAAGCAACTTTAAAACCTAATTGGCTAAACCACTGATTAAAATTAATAAAATGTTGTTCGGCTAAAATTTCAGTCGGAGCCATTAACGCAACTTGCCAACCTTGAGCAATCGCATGACAAGCCGCCAATGCCGCCACGACGGTTTTTCCTGCACCCACATCCCCTTGCACTAAACGTAACATCGCTTGGGCTTGTTGTAGGTCTTGGGCAATCTCTTGCCACACGCGCCGTTGAGCATTGGTAATGGTAAACGGTAATAAACTTAAAAACTGAGTAGCTAACGGGCAATCTGCCGCTAACACAGGTGCTTTTAAAATTTGCACATGCTGACGACGTTGCGCCAAACTAATTTGATGGGCGGCTAATTCTTCAAAAGCTAAACGTTGTTGAGCAGGGTGGACACGCAGCAATAAAAGCTCACGTTTAATGTGATTGGGCGGATTATGTACCGTGTGCAAGGCTTGTAATAAATCAAAACGTTGATTAATAAAGGGGGGGAGTAGTTCGGGCAATGATTGGGGCGTAGCAAATACTAAAGCATCACCGACTAATTGTCGCAAACGCACTTGGGTTAAACCTTCAGTAGTGGGATAGAGTGCTGTGAGTTTGGCATCAGGTAAAGGTTCATTAACGCGCACCGCTTTATATTCAGGATGATACATCTCTAAGCCGCTTGCCCCTAAACGCACTTCACCAAACACCCGCAAACGAGTATTACGTTTAAAATGTTCTTTTTGTTGGGGATAAAAGTGATAAAAGCGTAAGGTAATTTGCCCTGAACCATCACTCAAACGCACGGCTAAAGATTGACGTTTGCCATTTTGCACATCACAACTCAGCACTTCGCCTTCTAACAACACACTCGCGCCGCTTCTGACCACATCAATCGCAGTAATATGGCTTCGATCTTCATAATCACGCGGCAAATGAAATAGCACATCTTGTAAGGTGTATAAGCCCAATTTGGCTAACTTATCGGCGAGCATCGTGCCCACGCCTTTAAGCTGTTGTACGGACATATGTGCTAAATGTTGGCTCATAGGCGGTTGTTCCTTGAATCAAGTCCCCCTCGTCAGTGAAGCATTTTTTTGGTTTTGACTTCGCTCAACCAACGAAAAATGCACCCTGAGCGGAGTCGAAGGGGTATTTTAAAGGGCAAAACAAAACGATAAGTTATATCATTCGGAATAAAGTTCCAATTGTTTAAGTCCTTGTATTAAAGCATAAATTGCCTGCCGTCGTGGAAAACGTCTACGCCAAACAGCCATAATTTGTCGCGTGGGTGCAGGATTTAGGCTTTTATAACTTAAACTTTGATTGACTAAATAAGGCACACTCATCGCAGGAATCAGTGTTAAGCCTAAACCATTGGCCACCATAAAGCGTAGCGTTTCTAAAGAGTTGCCATTATTGAGCTTGGGATTGTTCATCGGGCAGGTTGCTAAACTCTGATCTCTAAAACAATGACCTTCACCTAACATCAGCATCGGCGCATCAGTGAGTAGATGACTATTAATGTATGTTTCGCTTACCCACGGATGTTTTTGTGGCATTAATAATAAAAATTCTTCTTGCCACAAATCCACACTTTGGCATTCGGGCAATTCAAAGGGCGCAGCGACTAAAATCACATCTAATTCGCCATTGGCCAACTTGTCGCTTAAAACGTGGGTATAGTTTTCTTCTAAATACAATAATAATTGTGGTGCACTTTGATGCAAGGCAGGAATCAAACTGGGAAACACATAGGGGGCAACAGTAAAAATTGCACCTAAACGTAAAGGTTGGGCAAATTCATCACGTTGTGCTTGTGCCATTTGTTTAAGTAAATCAGCTTCGTGCAGTACCACTTTGGCCTGAGCAATGATAGGCTCTGCTGCAGGTGTAATCAGTACATCATGGCGATGTCGCTCAAATAGCACGAGATTAAGTTCATCTTCGAGTTTTTTGATGGCAATACTCAGTGTCGGTTGCGAGACAAAACACGCGGCTGCGGCTTTGGCAAAATGGCGCAATTCGGCAAGAGTGACTAAATAGCGTAGGTCGGTTAGGGTCATAGTTTTTAAGAATTAGTTTTTAAATATTGATTGTTTTAGTTTATGAGTGAATAGTAAAGATGGCAAATATATTATTAATTGGCTGTGGTGATGTGGGTTTGCGTTTGGCTAACAAGCTAATTAGTATCGGTCATCAGCTAACGATTATCAAACGTTCGCCTTTAGAACTGGCAGGTGCAACGGTGATTACTCAAGATGTGAGTCAGCCTTTTAGCTTGTCCTCGTTGTCGCCTGATTATGTCTTTGTTATTTTAAGTCCAAGTGCATCAACCCCTGAAGCCTACCAACAGGTGTTTATTGATGGCTTAAAAAATATTGCCCAAGCCTTGGCTCATCATCAGCCTAAGCGTGTGTTTTTTGTCTCATCAAGCAGTGTCTTTGGTCAGGATGCAGGGCAGTGGGTCGATGAACAAACGCCGCCCGAAGTGGCAGGTTTTAATGGTCAGATTTTGTTGCAGGCAGAAGCCTTATGTTTGCAAACATGGCCAAGCACGATATTACGATGTGCAGGTATTTATGGTGAAGGGCGTTTGCGTTTAATTAATTGGCTAAAAACGGCAAAACCTGTAGAAACAGGCTTGTGGTCAAATCGTATTCATATTGATGATGTGGTGGGCATTTTGTTGCATTTGTTGGCGGTTACCCAAACGGAGCAAAGCTTATCTCATGTTTATTTGGGGGTGGATGATTGTCCTGTTTTACAAGCCGAGGTATTGGATTGGTTGGCGGAGCAGTTGGCTTTAACGCCTGTCCCTAAAATTAATACTGCGCCACGCAATAAGCGTTTGAGTAATCAAGCTATTAAACAATTAGGCTATGTTTTTAAATATCCAAGTTTTAAAGAGGGTTATAAGGGGATGTTGGCAGATTTGTCAAAAAAGCCTTAGTTTTCAATCGGCCTTAGTTGTGTGGCAATATCTGTGGCATCGTGAGTCCAAATACCTGCACGTCCGACATAATAGGTATGGAAATCTTCTACTTCGAGGTTGTAAACATCATCTAAATACGGGTGGCTCAATCCTGTTTCGTATAGGTGCATTATCCTTGAATCTAATTCCATATCTTGAGAAGATTTTGCTTCTGATGGGTGTAAGTTTTTATAGATACGTCCACCAAGACAAACAGGCTGACCACTATTAAAGTCATAAATAGCAATAGGATCATCGCCATCACTCCAAACCAAAGCGATTTTTGAGTTATCTTGTTCAAATACGCTGTTTTCCCAACCTATGGGAGATGAATTAAAAGCCTTTTGATTGTCATGCAATACAAATATAAAAACTCCATCAAGAAAGCCTATGCTTTTTGCAATCGTCCATCCGTAAAAGCCGTCATTGTCATCACATGTCCAAAAAAGATGATTTTCGGTGCAAAATAAATATCGTTCTATTACGCTCGATGTTTGGCTATCCTCATCTATGACACAATAATCTATATAGCTAATGAGTGCTTTTTCTTTGGATTTAAAGGCTCTAATGACTCGTTTATAAGCCTGTTCCCCCTCACCGCTTTCATGCTTCGACAGCACCCTATCCCCAACTTTTAACTGCTCAATCGGCACTAAGCCTTTATCGGTATGCACCAACGTCCCTGCCACAAAACCTGATGTTGTCATTTTTTTGTCCTTAATGTATAACGCCAAAAACTACCATAGCCACATAACATCATATTTTGAGAAGTTTTCATCTGCCGAAACTAAAGTCAAATTTTCTACACTAGCCGTTGTAATGAGTATTCTGTCAAAAGGGTCTTTATGCCAAAACGGTAAAAATTGAATGGCTTGCAAATAGGCAGGCTCTATATTTAATACAATTAAACCATTCTCGTTGATGATACGAAAAAACTCATCCAAGCCACCCTCTAAGCGTAACTTGCCTGTTCCTAATTTAATGGCAACTTCCCAAGCCGACACAATACTGACATATTTTTGACTCTGTTTATCTAAAATGGCTTGTTTGGCTGCTAACGATAATAACGGTGAGTTTTGAGCCATCCATAGTACAACGTGAGTATCTAGCAGATATTTCACTCCATATACTCCTTAAACTCGTCCATTGGCTCATTAAAGTCATCGGCTACCGTTATTTTGCCTTCCCATCCCCCTAGTTTTGCTGTCTTTTCGACAGGCTTGGTGATTTCAAACGGAATACCATTTTTATAAACGACTTGTTGTAAAAAAACATTAATCGCAGTGGACATATCTAAGCCTAATTCACTCAAAATGAGCTGCGCTTTAGCTTTGAGTTCGCTGTCTGTACGGACGCTGATGTGATTTGTTGCCATGATAATATGCTCCATGATGGTTTAAATGTATCACAATACACATACGTTGTTATTACAAAAAATCCGACAAGATGCAACATCATAAAAATACCTTTTGCATATTTAATTTGGTCACTTACCTCAAGCATGGCACAATCGCGCTTTATTAATTTAGTGTTGCTCTTATCATGGCCAAAACCGACCACATCTACGGCATTCATACTGTTCAAGCCTTATTAACCCATCATCCCGACCACGTGTTAGACGTGTTTGCCCTAACAGGCCGCGAAGACGAGCGTTTGCAAGCAGTGCTAAATTTAGCCAAGCAAAATGGCATTGCAGTACAAACAGTTAATCGTGACAAACTCGACCAACTCACATCAAATGGTCAGCATCAAGGTGTAGTGGCGCGGGCGCGGAGTCAAAATCCACTTAACGAAAATGATTTAGCCGATTTGCTCAAGCGTTTAACCGTACCGCCGTTTTTGTTGGTGTTAGACAACATCACCGACCCCCATAATTTGGGCGCGTGTTTGCGTAGTGCCGAATCGGCAGGGGTTCATGCGGTGATTGCACCGCGCGATAAATCCGCCGCTTTAACGCCTGTGGCGCGTAAAACGGCCTCGGGCGCAGCCGAAGTATTGCCGTTTATTCAGGTGACTAATTTGGCGCGTACCCTAAAACAATTGGCCGATGACGGTATTTGGTGTGTCGGTACAGCCCTTACGCCCGAAGCCAAGTCTATTTATGATGTTGACCTCAAAGGACCTTTAGCCATTGTGATGGGGGCAGAGGGGTCGGGAATGCGTCGTTTAACCCGTGAGCATTGTGATGCGCTGGCTTATATTCCCATGCAAGGTAGTGTACAAAGTTTAAATGTGAGTGTGGCAACAGGTGTGGCTTTATACGAAGCCTTTCGACAACGTAGAGTGTAATTGATGCAATTCATAGACCGTGAAAAATGGATAGGCTACGCACTGATGCTATTTACCTTGGCGGTTTGGGCGAGTTTTATTTTGATTTCTCGTTTGGCAGGCACCAGTGTTTTAACCCCGTGGGATACCACCGCATTGCGTTTTGGTACGGCAACGCTGGTGTTGCTGCCCTATGTCATACTTAAAATGGATATACGTCAGTTTTTTAATTGGCGATTTGTGGTGGTGGCGATGCTAGGGGGCTTAGGTTATGCCATGCTTGCTTATGTAGGTTTTAGCCTTGCACCTGCGGCACATGGGGCAATTTTTTTGCATGGCTTATTACCTTTTTGGACGGCATTAATGGGTTGGTTGATTGTGCAAGAACACATGACCCGTGACCGTTGGCTTGGCTTGGCGTGTATCGCCTTTGGTATTGGAGCAATGGCGATAATCGAAATGCAAAACCCTAATACCCATTTTGGTTGGGGGGATGTGATGTTTGCAGGTGCGTCGGCTTCGTGGGCTGCTTATACCTCGTTGCTTAAGCGTTGGCAAATGCCACCTGTTGCAGCTACGGTAGGTGTAGCGGTGATTTCGGCAGTGTTGTTTTTGCCTGTGTATGCTTTATGTTTGCCCAGTGGTTTGGCACAAGCCTCGTGGCAAGTGGTTGCTTTACAAGCAGGTTTTCAAGGCGTGTTAGTAGTGATTGTGGCCATGCTAACCTTTATTGCGGCAGTGCAGCGTTTAGGAGCATTTACGGTAGGCAGTTTTTTGGCTCTTGCGCCAATGGTTGCGGCAACGCTGGCTGTACCTGTACTTAACGAGCCATTAACCCTAGGTTTAATGCTAGGGCTACTTGGCATGGTCATGGGTGCGTTGCAGCCGTGGCGTTTGCTTAAGTCCAAATAAGCTTAAGCAGGATCATCAGGGGAGTTGTAAACCTTAAAAGGAAGTGGGGTTTTTGCCTTGCGATAAGTGTCGTTAGTCATCATACGCAACAATCCCACCAAAATACTGTAAGGTGCATTACGCTGAATGTAATTGTTAGCCCATGTCGGTACACGTCCACCGGGATCAACATAACCTTCTGCATAAAGTTGTACTTTATTATTTGGTAATGGCGTTACGCGTACAATCATATCTTCGGCAGGCATTCTAATTAATGGCGGTTGTTCTGGAATATAATTAGGAGCAGCTTTTACATTAAGCACTAATGTATCACTAGGATTTTTTTGTAGTGTGACAGTCGCGTGTAAGATCACATCTCGGTCAGGAAGACTCACAGGTGCACGATGTTTAAGGTAGATATAATATTCTGTTGCTGAAACCTGCTTAAGCATTTTACTTTCAAAGACTTCCCAATACCATTTGGTATAATTCTCGGCATCTAATAAGACGCGCGCACCTGCTTCTACTGTGCTATCTAAAATAGCTTCGACTTTAAACGAGCGGTAGCGTTTGCCATCTTCCTGTTTGGCATAAGTTTTAATGTTGCGGCGTTGGTCGTTTTTTACGATGACCCATTCATTGCCTAGTTTCTCTTGTAGTTCGTCTAAATCATCCATGGCGGCATAAGAAAGTGGGGCAAGAACGACTAATGAAAAGCTAAGTAATCCAGTGAGTATTAAGCGTAAATAAGCTGTCATTTTTCACCTAGTATTGTTGTGTTGTTATTTTTAGATTTAAGCTATGGATATACTCAAATCTAACTTAGAGAGATAGGATTGTTGTGAGTTTATGTCGATTACGTCACAAAAACATTGGCTTTCTTGTGCGTTTTGTGTGTTTTATGGTCAATGGATGTGTGCTTTTAATTAATAAAAGCACACATTGGGTAGGCAGGGGTTAGAGGGTAACTAGATTTTTTTTGACTTCACGAATCGCAGGGGTATTTGTTTTACAGCGTACCCACTGATAGTCATCTTTGTTCACTTTGCGGGTTTCTAGCCAATATTTCCATGTTGACCACGGCCAAATGGTAAAGTTTTTGCCACCATCTTGTTGATACCAACTGACGCAGCCCGAACTCCAAACGGTGCCTTCCATGTTAGCTTGGACTTTTTGGTTAAACGCTGCTTGCACTTGAGGTTTTACATCCAAATAGTCAGCATTTTGCTCTTTAAGGGTTTTTAGGCAGTCCATAATATAATTGACTTGGGCTTCAATCATAAAAATAATCGAGTTATGGCCAAGCGCAGTATTAGGGCCAACTAATTGATACATATTGGGAAAGCCCGTTACGCTAACGCCATAGTAAGCTTCTGCACCATCCTTCCAGTCTTCTACTAAATCGTGGCCATCAACGCCTGTACAGGAAAATCCTTTCATATAAATACGTGGGTCAACAACAAAGCCTGTACCCAAAATAATGCAATCAGCAGGACGAGTCACGCCATCTTTGGTCACAATACTATTTTCTTTAACTTCTAAAATCCCATCCGTTACTAACTCAACATTTTTGCGGTTAAAGGTCGGGTAGTATTTATTAGAAATTAACACGCGCTTACAACCAATGGTGTAATCAGGTGTCAGTTTTTTGGCTAACTCAGGGTCTTTAACCTGAAAACGAATAAACAACTCGGCGAGTTTTTGTAAACCTCCAGCAATAGATGGATTAAAAATTGGCCAAACACGAGACTCATTACTCCAATACAAACGTGCACGATGTAACTTACGGAGTAAGGGGATTTTGGCAAACAAGGTTTTTTCTATATCCCAATAGGTGCGCTCATCACGAGGAATGACCCATGCAGGGGTGCGTTGAAATACATACAATTGTTTAACTTGTGGGGCAATTTCGGGAAGATATTGAATGGCACTGCCA
>ERZ650309.589-NODE-589-length-17862-cov-5.043298_pt1 | contig 17862 bp, 16 predicted proteins | sample MGYA00376245_ERZ650309 | MGnify/ENA primary metagenome ERZ650309 (study PRJEB26733, sample SAMN07839294) | wastewater metagenome | biome: urban; feature: wastewater treatment plant; material: waste water | place: USA: North Carolina | collected 2016-04-26 ...
GCGTCCGACTTCTCGCTGCTCGATGCGACCACGGCGCGCTATGGCCGCACGTTGTTCGGCAGGGATATGATGACGGCGAGCCTCGACCACGCGATGTGGTTTCATCGCCCGTTCCGCGCCGACGAATGGCTGCTCTACGACCAGACCTCGCCCTCGGCCGGGCACGGGCGCGCCCTCACACAGGGCCGCCTGTTCGACCAGCGGGGACGCCTGGTCGCGGCAGTGACCCAGGAGGGGCTGGCGCGAACCCTCATCGATCCGAGTAAGCACGGCTTCCCGAACCGGCTCGAAGAGTGACCGCACCTACCATCGGCGTACTCGCAGTCCAAGGCGATGTTCGCGAGCACGTTGCTGCCCTGCGCGCCGTCGGTGCGGATCCGCGGCCGGTGCGCCGCCCGGCCGAGCTCGACGGACTCGACGGGATCGTCCTTCCCGGCGGCGAGTCGACGACGATCTCCAAGCTGCTCGGCGTGTTCGAGCTCTTCGACCCGTTGCACGACCTGCTGGCGCAGGGGCTGCCGGCCTACGGGTCGTGTGCGGGGATGATCATGCTGGCATCGCGCATCCTCGACACCCGCCCCGACGCCCGTCACCTCGATGCGCTCGACATCACCGTGCGCCGCAACGCGTTCGGACGCCAGACCGACTCCTTCGAGGCTGACCTCGAATTCACCGGTATCACCGACCTTCCCGAGGCGGCACCGTTGCGCGGTGTGTTCATCCGCGCGCCGTGGGTCGAACAGGTGGGTCCCGAGGTGTCGGTGCTGGCGCGCGTGCCCGAGGGGGCGACTCCCGATGGGCGTGCCGACGGGCGGATCGTGGCCGTGGCACAGGGCGCGGTCGTAGCCACGTCGTTCCACCCGGAGGTCACCGGCGACCTGCGCGTGCACCAGTTCTTCGTCGACCGGGTGCGGCACTGATTCGGCGGGGAACTGCTGGCGGGTAATATCGCAGCCCATGAGCGGACACTCCAAATGGGCGACCACCAAGCACAAGAAGGCTGTCATCGATGCCAAGCGCGGCAAGATGTTCGCCAAGCTGATCAAGAACATCGAGGTCGCGGCCCGTGTCGGCGGTGGTGACCCGGCCGGCAACCCGACGCTGTACGACGCCATCCAGAAGGCGAAGAAGTCCTCGGTGCCCAACGACAACATCGAGCGGGCCCGCAAGCGTGGCGGCGGTGAAGAGGCCGGCGGTGCCGACTGGCAGAACATCACCTACGAGGGCTACGGGCCCAACGGTGTCGCGGTGCTGATCGAGTGCCTGACCGACAACCGCAACCGCGCCGCCGGTGAGGTCCGCGTCGCGATGACCCGCAACGGCGGCAACATGGCCGATCCTGGCTCGGTCTCCTACCTGTTCTCCCGCAAGGGCATCGTGACGCTGGAGAAGAACGGGCAGACCGAGGACGACGTCCTGATGGCCGTGCTCGATGCCGGTGCCGAAGAGGTCAATGACCTGGGCGAGGCGTTCGAGGTCATCTGCGAACCGACCGATCTGGTCGCGGTGCGCACCGCGCTGCAGGAGGCCGGCATCGACTACGACTCGGCAGAGTCGGGCTTCCAGCCGTCGGTGTCGGTGCAGGTGGATCTTGAGGGCGCCCGCAAGGTGTTCAAGCTGGTGGATGCGCTCGAAGACAGTGACGACGTGCAGAACGTCTACACCAACGTCGACATCCCCGACGACGTCGCCGCCCAGCTCGACGAGGAGTAACCGACCGCCCGCTCAGATCAGCGGACCGAGGAATGGCACGAGACGTGCCAGCCACAGCCAGGCCGGGGTGTCTGTCACGTGCAGTGTCGACTCGACTCCGAAGTGATCCGAAACCCACAGTGGAGGCGGCGTCAGCCGGAATGGCTTGGTGCCGGTGAACGTGGCCGAGTTGGCTGTCACCCCGCGGACCAGGACATGGTCGAGCCGCAATACCGCGGTCGACTTCGGGTTATCGAGCAGCGTGGCCTGACAGCAGGTGCCTTGCAGGTTGAAGGGGTGGGTGGTCCACCACGCATCGTTCAGCCCGGCACGCAGAATCCAATAGGCCGGCGTCAGAGGGATGTTGTCCGGTGAATTCAGATCGCCGAGGACGACCACCGGGTGCGGGCTGGCGTAGACCCGCCCGAGGAGTTCGACGGCCTGCAACGTTTGGACGATCACCGAGAGCGGTGTCGCGACCGCAGGCTCCAGGTGGGTGGAGATGATCCGGACGGTATGTGTGTCATCGAGCCGGTAGTCCACCGACACCCATCCCCGCTCGTTGGTCCGCCGCCCGGTCGATGTGACCGTGACCGACTTCGCCAAGTAATCGCCGGACTGCGGATTGCTGATCCTGTCCATCTGGTCGGCACGCACGAGGATCGCATCGCTGCTGGTCCGCCGGATGTCGCTGTAGCCGTCGGGCGAATCGGGGTTGATCCGCGCCCCTTCGGTATCCGATGTCGTGGACCGCGAGGCCACGACGTACGGCGTGCCGTCCGCGGCCAGGTTCGCGATCAGGAGGCCGACCTGGTCATACACCACGTGGTCGGCATTCGGGGTGGTCGTACCCGTGACGACGTCGCTGACCAGCTGATCCCTCCACAACGTTGCTTCCTGGAGTCCGATCACCGCCGGTTTGGTCTGTTCGATCTCGGTGGCCAGCGCCGCGGATCGGGTCGGGTAATCAGTGGCCAACACGCTGTTCCACAGTTGGGTGTTCGCCTGGTAGGACTGCTGTGGCGTCCGGGCCCGCATGATCGGACCCAGGTCCCCGCCGACGTAGAGATTCTGGGTCATCACGGTGAACGGGGGACTGGTGGCTGCGGGATGGGCGACGGCACTGGCGGTGGCGGTGGCGTTGGCCGTGGCACTGTGGAATGTCTGCTCGAATTCACGTCGAACCCAGGCCAGTAGCGACCAGGCAGCAGCCGGTGCGATCGGTGAGGGTGGTGCCGTAGATACGTTGGGCGCCAACCCAACTTGTGACTGGGCGATGGGCACCGAGCCGGTTGCGGCGATCGCGTGGGGGCCCGGGAGGGTCGCGGTGGCAGGCTTGACGACACCCGGTGGGTGGCCGACAAGCACATGCGTCGCCAGGGCGTGCGAGCTGCTGCTCTCGGGTGCCGAGCTGGTGTGGGTGACGGAGTGGCCAGCTGATCCGGCGGTTGTCTCGGCGGACGCAACCGCGGGGTTCGCCGCCACGTATGCGCCGATGCAAGCCCCTGCCGAAAGCGTCGCCGCGAGCGTGCCGATCCGGCCGATCGGGGATATGTCGGACGGTTGCATGATCGCCTCCTGGAGATTCGATCGCCGCAGATCAGATCATAAATCTGCAGGCCGGCAATGACTTCGGTAATCGACAACTGAACGGCGAAAATCGGGTCACCGCACCGTGTCGTCGCCGAACTTGTCGCCGCCGCCGGTTAGGCTTTCGCACAAATGTTCTGATGAAGGAGGCGGACGTGCGGGTGATGGGCGTCGACCCCGGTTTGACGCGTTGTGGTCTGTCGATGATCGAGGGCGGTACCGGGCGTCAGGTGACTGCGCTGGACGTGGACGTGGTGCGTACGCCGTCCACCGAGCAGTTGCACCGCCGGTTGCTCACGATCAGTGACACCGTCGAACATTGGATGGACACGCACCGCCCTGACGTCATCGCGATCGAGCGGGTGTTCGCCAACCAGAACGCCAACACCGCCATGGGAACTGCGCAGGCCGGCGGTGTCATCGCCCTGGCTGCCGCGCGGCGCAGTATCGACGTCCACTTCCATACCCCGTCGGAAGTCAAGGCCGCCGTCACCGGCAACGGTCGTGCGGACAAGGCTCAGGTCACCACGATGGTCACCAAAATCCTTGGGCTGCAACAAAAGCCGACGCCCGCCGACGCCGCTGACGCGTTGGCGCTGGCGATCTGCCACTGCTGGCGGGCGCCGATGCTGGCGCGGATGGCCGAGGCCGAAGCGAAAGCCGCCGAATACCAACGTAAATACGCAGAGAAGCTGAAGGTGGCCAGGGCATGATCGCATCGGTGCGCGGAGAAGTCATCGACATCGCGCTCGACCACGCCGTCATCGAAGCCGCCGGTGTCGGGTACAAGGTCATGGCCACCCCGTCGACGTTGGCAACCCTGCGTCGCGGTGATGAGTCGCGTCTGATCACCGCGATGATCGTCCGCGAAGACTCGCAGACGCTGTACGGCTTCGTCGACCACGACGCACGTGACCTGTTCAGCACGTTGCTCGGGGTGTCCGGCGTCGGACCGAAGATCGCGCTGGCCACCTTGGCTGTGTACGACGCGCCGACCCTGCGGCAGGCGTTGGCCGACGGTGATGTGACTGCCTTGACCCGGGTGCCCGGTATCGGGAAGCGCGGCGCTGAGCGCATGGTGCTGGAACTGCGTGACAAGATCGGTGCTACTGCCGGGGCGGGCCAAGGGGCAGCGGCCGGCGGTCATTCGGTGCGCGGTCCGGTCGTGGAAGCCCTTGTCGGACTTGGGTTTGCCGCCAAGCAGGCCGAGGAGGCCACCGACAAGGTACTGGCCGGCGACTCGGACGCCAACACTGCGACGGCATTGCGCGCGGCGCTGTCGATACTGGGTAAGAAATGAGCAGATTCGAAGAGGACGACGGCCCGCAGGAGCGGGAGATGTCGCCGGCGCTGACGGTCGGTGAAGGCGACGTCGACGCGAGCCTGCGGCCCAAATCGCTTCGCGAGTTCATCGGCCAGCCGCGGGTACGCGAGCAACTCCAGCTGGTGCTCGAAGGCGCCAAGAACCGCGGCAGCACACCGGACCACATCCTGCTGTCGGGCCCGCCCGGTCTCGGCAAGACCTCGTTGGCCATGATCATCGCCGCCGAACTGGGATCGTCGTTGCGGGTGACATCGGGCCCGGCGCTTGAGCGGGCGGGCGATCTGGCCGCGATGCTGAGCAATCTGGTGGAGGGTGACGTGCTCTTCATCGACGAGATTCACCGCATCGCCCGCCCGGCCGAGGAGATGCTCTATCTGGCCATGGAGGACTTTCGGGTCGACGTGGTGGTGGGAAAGGGCCCCGGTGCCACGTCCATACCGCTCGATGTTGCGCCGTTCACGCTGGTGGGAGCGACAACTCGGTCTGGGGCGCTGACGGGGCCACTCCGTGACCGCTTCGGTTTCACCGCGCACATGGACTTCTACGAACCCGTAGAGCTCGAGCGGGTGCTGGCACGGTCGGCGAGCATTCTCGGTATCGAGCTCGGCGCCGAAGCCGGGTCTGAGGTGGCCCGTCGGTCGCGTGGGACGCCACGCATTGCCAACCGGCTGCTGCGACGCGTCCGCGACTATGCCGAGGTCCGCGCCGACGGCGTGATCACACGCGACGTCGCCAAGGCTGCGTTGGCCGTCTACGACGTCGACGAACTCGGCTTGGACCGCCTCGACCGCGCGGTGCTGACCGCGCTGACGAAGAGCTTCGGCGGTGGACCGGTCGGCGTCTCGACTCTGGCCGTCGCGGTCGGGGAGGAACCCACCACGGTCGAAGAGGTGTGTGAACCCTTCCTGGTGCGCGCGGGGATGATCGCGCGGACACCACGCGGCCGCGTGGCAACGCCCCAGGCGTGGACACACCTGGGACTTCAACCGCCGATCAACGGACTTGGGCAGGTCGGCCTGTTTGAATAGCCCCATGCTCACTGCCGGGTTGATCGTCGCGGGCCTCGCCGCGCTGTTGCACGTGTACATCTTCGTGATGGAGTCACTGACATGGACCTCGCCGCGGACACGGGCCACTTTCGGCCTGTCGGAACAGCAGGCGGTCGACACCAAGGAACTCGCGTTCAATCAAGGCTTCTACAACTTGTTCCTGGCCATTGTCACTGCCGTCGGAATCGGTGCCATCGCGTTGGGGTACAAGGGAATTGGGCTGGCGCTGTGCTATGCCGGCATCGGTTCGATGGCAGCCGCGGCGCTGGTGCTGTTGCTCTCGTCGCCTGACAAGGCGCGCGCAGCGATCACCCAGGGCATCTTCCCAGTCATCGGTATCGCACTCCTGCTGGCGGGGTCACTGCTGTGAATCGGCGGGGCGGGGTCGCCCTGGCTGCGATGGTCCTGGCGCTGACCGGGTGTGGGCGCTCGACTGCGCAACCCGACCCGACGCCCTCTGAACCCCCACCGGCATCGTCGACGGCCGCGCCTGTCGCCGAACAAGCACCCGCGGGGGCCCAGCCCCGGTTGGCCGCTGACCCCGCACAATTGGCCGACGACCTGGTTGCCGACGAGAAGACCCTGCGTGACCCATCGACTTCCGATGCGGTGTTGAATGCGGCCGCTCATCGGCAGCAGGCGGCTTACCGTGCCATCGTCAAGCATCCTGACTGGGACGGCGTCGTGGCGTCACGGATCCCGCCGGAACTGGCCGGGGCATACCAACACAACATCGACGCCGGCCGTCAGCTCTGGGGGATGACAGCGCCGCGAGATACGTTGCCGCCGTGGACCATTCAACCTCCGGCGCCGGCTGACGAGTTGCTCGGTTACTACCACGAGGCGCAGCAGGCGTCGGGTGTCGACTGGAATTACCTGGCCGCGATCAACCTCGTCGAGTCGCGTTTCGGCCGGATCAACGGCAACAGCCCCGACGGTGCCCAGGGCCCCATGCAATTCCTGCCGTCGACGTTCGCCGCGTACGGCACAGGCGATGTCCATACGCCGCGCGACGCCATCATGGCGGCGGGAAAGTACTTGGCGGCCAATGGCTTTGCCGCCGATCGCGACGGCGCGATTCATCACTACAACCACTCGGGCCCGTACGTGCAGGCCGTCAACGACTACGCGCAGGTGCTGGCAGCCGACCCCGGTGCGTTCGCCGGCTACTACCGCTGGGACGTGTACTGCAAGACCACCGCGGGCGACATCCTGCTGCCCGTGGGGTATTCGTCATCGGCTCCGATTTCGCCTGCCGACTACCTGGCATCGCACCCGCAGTAGCGGTGCTAGACGCCGGTCGGGGTACTGCGACGTTCGACCCGGTGCACGGCAACCTGGTTTCCGCCGGCGCGCTTGGCGGTGTACATCGCCTCATCGGCGGCGGCCAGTAGCTGCTCGATCAGTCTCGGCGCGCACGGCGGCGTATGCGCGATGCCCAGGCTGGCGGTGGTGTTCCATGGCTTGGCGGCGATGTTGTGCCGCAGCCGTTCGGCCAGCTTCAGTGCTTCGTCGCTGAGTCCATGGATCGCGATGACGAACTCTTCACCGCCGATCCGTGCTGCCACGGCGCCATCCGGGAGTGCATCCCTGATTATCGTGGCCACGTCCATCAGCACTTGGTCGCCTGCCGCGTGGCCGAAGGTGTCATTGATGCGTTTGAAGTTGTCGAGGTCGAGCAGGATGACGTTGATCGGCTGTTTGTCGCCGGGCATGTTGAGCATCGGCTTCATGGCCCGCTCGAGGCCCCGGCGATTCGGCAACTCGGTCAAGGGATCCAGATGCGCCATGGCTGAATCGTCGACCAGCATCTTGACCAGGATGTGTATGGCGGTCGGGAGGATCAGCGTGTTGGAGACCAGTCCCATGAACACCGCCATGCCCAGCTGCGGATCGCCTTGCGCGGCCAGTCGCATTCCCACGGTGGCCGCGGCGATGGTCGCGACGACCAGCACCGCTGCCAGGTACTTCGAGGTGTGGAAGAACGCCACGTAGCCGGCTATCAGGGCGAATACGAATCCACTGAGCGCGGCGGCTTTGGGGTCGGGCTGCACTACGCAGACGCCGACGGCGCAGAAGCCGAGCGCGCTCACCAGGACAGTTGATTCGCGGTGCCGTGGCCAGTGGGTCAGCCAGACCATCGAACACAGCGTGGCTAGGATGGCCGAGGCGATCGTGACTCCGATGCCAACGGCGCTCGTGGGGCCGGACGGAGTTCGGATCGTCGAGAGCCCGATCAGACCGCCACCGAATACGACCAGGCCGACCCCGATTCGGGTGTACGGCTGGAGGCCGCGGTTCTCCACGTAGGCCGACAGCCATTCGTAGTGGTCCGGCTTTCGCCACCACTGTTGAATCCGCTGCCCGACCAAAGCCCTCAACCTCCCCGAAGTACCTTCGGGGAGGTTAGCGCATAATTAACTGTTGTACGTCATATGCCAGCATTCTCCCAGTACAAATGGAGTATTTCAAGCATGTGACTGATTGCCATATCTGCGACCCTGTGTGTTAATTATGTATTGATCCAGCTGCAGTGATCAGCCAGATGTACCCGGTTTCCGCCTGCGCGTTTGGCGATGTACATGGCATCGTCGGCAGCGTTGATCAGCTCGTCGATTGTTGCGGTGGCGGTCGATTCGCGGATCTGGTGGGCGACGGCGCCGATGCTGGCGGTGACGGTGTTCGGCATCGCATCGATCGCTGTGCACACCACGTGGGCCAACGCGGAAACGCGGGTCGCCCGGGCGATGACCGCGATGCAGAATTCTTCGCCGCCCACACGTGCCACGACCGCATCGCTGCCGCACATTCGGCGCAGGACGTCAGCGACGCCGACCAGGACGTCGTCTCCGGCGGCGTGGCCCTTGGTGTCGTTCACCTGTTTGAAGTTGTCGAGGTCGATCATCACGACGCCGAGATAGGCCCCGGGCGTATCGGCGGCACGATCGATCTTGTCGGCGGTCGCCCGATAGAACCCGCGCCGATTACGCAGGCCCGTCAGAGCGTCCATCGAGGAGCTTGCGGCGTCCGCGCCGAGCAGTTGCACGAGCACCTGACTGAACGTCGGGCCCGTGTGAATCGCCACGAGAACCAGCAGTGTCTCGCTGAGTGCGCCGGCCGGATCGCCCAGGCGGCCCTCCCGCACGCCACACACGACGGTTGCGATGATCGCGATACCGAGGACGACAGTGAGGAACGGACTGGTGTGGGTGAGCGCGACGAGGCCGGCGATCACCGCGAAGACAACACAGGCGAGCAGGCCCCGGTGGGGTTCGGTGGTCAGACACGCCGCCGCGACAGTCAACGCTGACAGCACCGCGAACATCCGTGAGTTGCGCCGCGACGGCCAGCCTGACAGCCAGACGATGGCCATCACCGCGCACAACGCGGTGGCGCAGAACGCGGTCCCGCTCTGGATGGGTCCTTTCGGACCTGTCGGGCTCCAGTACAGGATGGCCGGGACGCTGCCGAGGGCGCACACGGTGACCGCCATCAGTACCTGGAGCGGCCATCTGAGCTGTTGTGACTCCAGATAGTCGGACAGCCATTCATAACGGTCCGGCTGGCGCCACCATTTGATGAATGTGTCCATTGGCGTTACGCCTGAATCCTCAACTGTCAATCCCCACGTGACCAGCCGAGTTTAGGGGTCGCCGGCGCGGTCGGCCTATTTCATGGTTGCCCTCAGAGGTCGGCCAGCAGTGCGGCGAGCACTTCCAGGCCTTCGAGCAGCAGTTCGTCGCTGATCGACAGTGGCGGCAGGAAACGCAGAACGTTGCCGAACGTCCCGCAGGACAACACGATGACGCCCGCCTGATGGGCCGCTGCGCACAGCGCCTTGGTCAGTTCCGGGTCGGGGTCCACGGTGCCCGATTTCACCAACTCGACAGCGATCATCGCGCCACGGCCACGAACGTCACCGATCCGGTCGTCGTCCGCCTGCAGCCGGCCCAGGCGCTCCTTCATCACGTTCCCGATGTGAGCGGCCCGCGCCACCAGATCGTCGGCCTCGATGGTGGCAATGGTTGCCAGCGCCGCGGCGCAGGCCACGGGGTTGCCGCCGTAGGTGCCGCCGAGCCCCGAGACGTGCGGGGCGTCCATGATCTCGGCGCGCCCGGTCACCGCGGACAACGGCAGACCGTCGGCGATGCCCTTGGCGGTGACGATCAGATCCGGATCGACGCCTTCGTGTTCGCAGGCGAACATCGCACCCGTGCGGGCGAAGCCCGTCTGCACCTCATCGGCGATGAACACCACGTTGTTCTTGCGACACCAGTCCAGCAGCGTCGACAGGAATCCGGGGGCCGGCACGATGAAGCCGCCCTCGCCCTGGATCGGCTCGATGATCACCGCGGCCAGATTGTCCGCGCCGATCTGCTTGTCGATGACCGACAGTGCCCGGCGAGCCGCGAGTTCGCCGTCGGTGGCCATCTCCTTGCTGAACTCGGCGTCGCGGAACGGATACGACAGGGGAGCGCGGTAGATCTCCGGGGCGAACGGACCGAAGCCGTGCTTGTACGGCATGGATTTGGCGGTCAGCGCCATGGTCAGGTTGGTTCGGCCGTGATAGGCGTGGTCGAAGGCGACGACGGCCTGTTTGTGGGTGTAGCTGCGCGCGATCTTGATCGCGTTCTCGACGGCCTCGGATCCCGAATTGAACAGCGCCGAGCGCTTCTCGCCGCGGCCCGGGGTCAGCCGGTTGAGCTCTTCGCAGACCGCGACGTACTCCTCGTACGGCGTCACCATGAAGCAGGTGTGGGTGAATCGGGCGGCTTGTTCGGCGACCGCTGCGACGACTTTCGGTGAGGACACGCCGATCGTCGTGACGGCGATGCCGGAACCCAGGTCGATCAGCCGGTTGCCGTCGACGTCCTCGACGATGCCGCCGGCTGCGCGAGCGGCATAGACCGGCATGGTGGCACCGACGCCGCGTGACACCGCAGCGGTTCGACGCTTCGACAGGGCGACAGATCGCGGACCGGGGATGTCGGTGGCCTTGTGGCGGCTCTGTTCGACAGTGCTCACAGCTGACTCCTGGGATAGGAAAGGGCGCGCGGCGGTCTGAGCGGCTCTGAGCCTAGTCGCCCGGGCGACTGCTGGGTACGGGTTGAATGGCACACTGGTGGCTAACGTGGCGCCGCGATCGGATGATCGGTGTTCGCCCGCCGGCACAATCGAAACGAAAGACTCCTGCTTTCATGCAACAACTGTTCATGCCCCTGCTGCTGCTCGTCGGCCTCGTGGCGATGATGTTCTTCGCGTCCCGCCGTCAGCGGAAGGCGATGCAGAAGACCATCGATCTGCACGAATCGCTGACGGTCGGGGACCGGATCCACACCATGTCGGGCCTGCAGGGAACCATCACGCGGATCACCGATGACAACATCGATCTGGAGATCGCCCCGGGCGTCGTCACCACCTGGATGAAGATGGCCATCCGTGATCGCATCGAGGACGACGAAGCTGCCGATACCGAGGACTCCGCCGATGGCGCGGATACCTATGTAGAAGAGGGCACGGCCAAGACCGACGGCTGACGAGAGCCGTCCCGGCGCTTCGCCGCCCCGACGTCTTTCCCGTCGCTTCGCTCGCCCCGGAACCTTTTCCCGTCGCTTCGCTCGCCCCGGAACCTTTTCCCGTCGCTTCGCTCGCCCCGAACCCAGAACAAACCGCGTACCCTTTGCGGGGCTGACGTACTGATCTCAAGGAGACCCTAGAAACGTGGCATCGTCTTCGGCGCCGGTGCACCCCTACCGCTACCTGTCCTTGTTCGTGGTGCTGCTCGTCGGCGCCTACCTGCTGGTGTTCCTCACCGGCGACAAGCACGCCAAGCCCAAACTGGGCATTGACCTGCAGGGCGGTACCCGGGTGACCCTGACGGCTCGCACCCCGGACGGTTCGAAACCGACCCGCGATGCCCTCAACCAGGCACAACAGATCATCAGTTCGCGCGTCAACGGCCTCGGTGTCTCCGGTTCCGAGGTCGTCATCGACGGTGACAACCTCGTCATCACGGTGCCCGGCCAGGACGGCAGCGAGGCGCGCAACCTCGGACAGACTGCGCGGCTGTACATCCGCCCGGTAGTACACGTCATCCCGGCGCAGAGTGAGCAGCGCCAGCCGCAGGGACCTGCGGGAGCTCCTGCCCCCGGAGGCCCGGTGCCGGGGGCTCCGGCTCCTGGCGCCCCGGCACCGGGTGCTGGTGATCCCGGCATGCCGCCCATCGCCCCGCTTGAGCCCGGCGCCGAGATCGGCCCGGCAGGCCCGCCGGCTCCCGGTGCGCCCGCCCCGGCCCCTCAGCCACGGCCGTACCCGCAGGAACCGGCGCCATCTCCGGCCCCGGGCCCCGCGCCGGCACCCGAACCGCAGGCTCCGGCTCCTGGCGCCCCGGCACCCGGTGCACCGGCACCTGGCGCACCTGGTGCACCGGCCGGTCCTGGTGCGACCCCGAGCAACGGTTCGGCGCCTGACGCCGAGCAGCGCATCAAGGACGAGAAGGCCCTGCGCCAGAGCACTCAGCCGCAGATTCAGCTCCTCGCTCTGCAGTTCCAGGCCACCCGCTGTGGTGAGCGTGACGCACTGGCCGGCAACGACGACCCGAACCTGCCGCTGGTGACCTGCTCACAGGACAAGAAGCAGGTGTACCTGCTGGACAAGTCGATCATCAGCGGCGACCAGATCAAGGACGCGTCGTCCGGTCTTGATCAGCAGCACGGCGAGTACGTGGTGGACGTCCAGTTCAAGCCCAAGGCGGCCGAGACATGGGCGACGTTCACCGCCGCCAACATCGGTACACAGACCGCGTTCACCCTGGATTCCCAGGTCGTCAGTGCGCCGACCATCCAGGAGGCGATTCCCGGCGGCCGCACGCAGATCACCGGTCATTTCAACGCCGATTCGTCCAAGGACCTCGCGAATGTCCTGAAGTACGGCTCGCTGCCGCTGTCGTTCGAGTCCTCGGAAGCTGAAACTGTTTCGGCCACACTGGGTTTGACGTCGTTGCGGGCCGGCCTGATCGCCGGTGGGGTGGGTCTGGTGTTGGTGTTGCTGTATTCGCTGCTGTACTACCGGGTACTGGGGCTTCTCACGGCACTGTCGCTGATCGCTTCTGGTGCAATGGTTTTCGCGATCCTGGTGTTGCTCGGTCGGTACATCAACTACACCCTTGACCTGGCCGGTATCGCCGGTCTGATCATCGGTATCGGTACCACCGCAGACTCGTTCGTGGTGTTCTTCGAGCGCATCAAAGATGAGATCCGAGAAGGGCGTTCGTACCGGTCGGCGGTTCCGCGGGGTTGGGCCCGCGCACGCAAGACCATTCTGTCCGGCAACGCCGTGACCTTCCTGGCGGCACTCGTGCTGTACATCCTGGCTGTCGGACAGGTCAAGGGCTTCGCGTTCACCCTCGGCCTGACGACCATCCTCGACGTTGTCGTGGTGTTCCTGGTGACCTGGCCGTTGGTGTTCCTGTCGTCCAAGTCGGTACGCCTTGGCAAGCCCGCTTACAACGGCCTCGGTGCGGTGCAGCAGATCGCCCGAGAGCGCCGCGCCGCCAGCCTGACGGGACGGGGATAACACCGAAATGTCGAAGCATTCAACCAGCGATTCCGAGACCGACGTGACCGAGGCTGACGTGACAGAGTCGGCGGCTGCCGAGCTCACCGAGAGCGACATCAAAGATCCCGCGCCCGCGCCGGTCGACGGCACGGCGCCGCATCACGGCTTCTTCGTCCGGCTGTACACCGGTACCGGCGCCTTCGAGGTCGTCGGCCGGCGTCGGCTCTGGTACGCGATCAGCGGCGTGATCATGCTGATCGCTCTGGCGAGCATCGTGCTGCGTGGTTTCAACTTCGGTATCGACTTCGAAGGCGGCACCAAGGTCGCGATGCCTGTTGCGGGCGTCACGGCGACCGCGACCCCGCACGCGGTCGAGCAGGTGTTCAGCAAGACACTCGGCCATGGACCCGAATCTGTGGTGCAGGTCGGCAACGGCGCCTCGGCGTCACTGCAGATCCGCTCGGAGACGCTGTCCTCGGCAGACACCGAGAAACTGAAGACCGCCCTGTTCGACGCCTTCGGACCCAAGGGATCTGACGGTAAAGCCAGCAAGAACGTCATCAGCGACTCTGCGGTGTCCTCCACCTGGGGTGGCCAGATCACCCAGAAGGCGCTCATCGCGCTCGCGGTGTTCCTGGTGATCGTCGCGATCTACATCGCGGTTCGCTACGAGCGGTACATGGCTGTGGCGGCGTTGGCGTCACTGGCCTTCGACCTGGTCACTACGGCCGGCGTCTACTCGCTGGTCGGATTCGAGGTCACCCCGGCCACCGTGATCGGTCTGCTGACGATCTTGGGCTTCTCGCTCTACGACACCGTCATCGTGTTCGACAAGGTCGAGGAGAACACCCACGGCTTCGAACACACCACGCGGCGCACGTTCGCAGAACAAGCGAACCTGGCCGTCAACCAGACCTTCATGCGGTCGATCAACACCAGCCTCATCTCGGTGCTGCCGATCCTGTCGCTGATGGTCGTGGCCGTCTGGCTGCTGGGTGTCGGCACACTCAAGGACCTGGCGTTGGTGCAGCTGGTCGGTGTCATCGTCGGCACGTATTCGTCGATCTTCTTCGCGACCCCGCTGTTGGTGAGCCTTCGTGAACGCACCGATCTGGTCAGGACGCACACCCGCCGGGTGCTCAACCGTCGCAAGGCGGCCGCTGAACGCGGTGGTGTCGAGGTCGAGTCGGAGATCACCGAGTCGGTCGTGGCGGTGGACGCACCGGAGAAGCCGGCACCGGGCGCCAAGCCGATCCGTCCTGGTAAGCGGAACAACCGGCGGTAGGCCGCGATGCGCGCTCGCCGAACAGCTCTTCTCAGTGCGGCGATGCTGGCCGTTGCTTCGGTGGCGGCCGGCTGCGGTTCGGACAGCGACGTCGACTACGTCGTCGACGGGCCGTTGACGACGTACAACAGCGCCACGGTGGTGGGCGCCGCATCCGGCGGGCCGCAGGCGTTCGCGCGCACCCAGACCGGATTCAACTATCACGGTCCGGACGGGCAGATGGTCGGCGACCGAGACTTCGGCACGGTCGCCGTGGTCGGACGTGCACCGCTGACCTTGGACTACACCATCGCCGATAATGCGGTGTATTCCGACGGCAAGCCCGTCACCTGCGACGATCTGGTGCTGGCGTGGGCCGCGCAATCGGGCCAGTACTCCGCCTTCGACGCGGCCAGTCGCGCCGGGTACAGCGACATCGCGGCAGTCGACTGCGCTCCCGGGCAGAAGAAGGCACGGGTGACCTTCGTCCGTGATCGGGCGTACACCGACGTCGGCCAGCTTTTCTCGGCCACGTCGATGATGCCGTCCCATGTGATCGCCGATGCGCTCAATCTTGGCGACGGCGGAGTGACGAAGGCCGTGCAGAGCGCTGACGTGCCGACCCTGGTCCGTATCGCGCAGGCGTGGAACACCACATGGGATCTCAAGCCCGGGGTCGACGTGAAGAAGTTCCCCTCCGCGGGTCCGTACAAACTGTCCTCGGTCGGTGCTGACGGCTCGATTTCGTTGGTGGCCAACGACAAGTGGTGGGGCACCAAACCCAAGATCGGCAAGATCACCGTGGCGCCGCGCAGCGCGGGCCTGCAAAACCGGATCAAAGCCGGCAACGTGGCCATCGCCGACATCGCCACCGGCTCGGTCGACGGACTCAAGGCACCCGATGGCTACACCTCGGCCGATCAACCCTCTGCCGGCATCGAACAGTTGATCTTCGGACCGCAGGGTCCCATGGCAGACCCCGGTTCTCGGCGCGCGCTTGCGCTGTGCACACCGCGGGACACGATCGCCGCTGCGGCAGGGCAGCCGATCGCCAATGCGCGTCTGAACCCGGTGAACGACGATTCCCTGACCGTCGCGGAAAGTCCGGCGCCCGAAAATGCCGGCGCTGGAGCACAATTCGTCACCGCCGACATCGACGGCGCGCGCACTGCGGCCGACGGCCAACCGCTGACCGTCCGCATCGGGTACCTGGGGCCCGACGCGAGGCTGGCGAAAGTTGTCGATCTGATCGCGAAATCGTGTGCGGCCGCGGGGATCACCGTGAAAGACGCGGGGGGACCGTCGGTGGGACCACAGAGCCTGCGCAACAACGACATCGACGTCCTGCTGGCCTCTGTCGGCGGCGGCGCGGGTAGCGGCTCGAGTGGGTCGTCGGCTGTGGACGCCTACAGTCTGCACTCCGGGAACGGCAACAACCTCGGGGGCTACGCCAACGAGCGCGTCGACGGCGTCATCGCTACGTTGGCCACCACCACCGATCCCAAGGATCAGGCGCGACTGCTGGGCGAGGGTGCGGCCGTCTTGTGGGCAGACTTGCCCACGCTGCCGCTCTATCGGCAACAACGAACTCTGGTGGCGTCGAACAAGCTGAGCGCGGTCACCGACAGCCCGACCAGATGGGGTGCGGGCTGGAACATGGATCGATGGGCGGTGAACTGATGGCTGAGCTGTCGGCCTTGATGGCTGAACTGATTCGTGAAGTACCGGATTTCCCGGAGCCGGGTATCCAGTTCAAAGATCTGACCCCGTTGCTCGCGGACTGCCGTGGTCTGGCGGCGGTGACCTCGGCTCTGGCGGAGGTCGCCGATGGCGCGGACCTGGTGGCGGGCATCGATGCGCGCGGGTTCCTGCTGGGTGCGGCGGTGGCGACGCGGCTCGGTACCGGGGTGCTGGCAGTGCGCAAGGGCGGCAAGCTGCCGCCCCCGGTGCGCAGTGAGAGTTACGCCCTGGAATACGGCCGGGCCACGCTGGAGATTCCCGCCGAGGGGATTGACCTGACCGGCCGCAGAGTTGTCGTCATCGACGACGTGCTGGCCACCGGCGGCACGATCGCTGCGACGGTGCAGTTGTTGCGCGCCGCCGGAGCCGTCGTCGACCGGGCGGCCGTCGTGCTGGAACTCGGGGCGCTGGCGGGGCGGCGCGGTCTGGAACCCCTGCCGGTCAGCAGCCTGCTGGTCATCTGAGGACTATCCTCGAACAACCAGCGAGAGAAGGTGGCACGCAGTTGGCTGACGACAATGTGACCCAGACTCAGCCGGTGCTGCCCGAGGCCACCCCGGGACTGGGCGCTGAACCGGCCAAATCGACCGTGAGCGCGTCGCGGCGGGTCCGGGCGCGCCTGGCCCGCCGGATGACCGCGCAGCGGAGCCTGGTCAATCCGGTTCTTGAGCCGCTGGTCGCCGTCCATCGGGAGATCTACCCGAAAGCCGATCTGGCGATTCTGCAGCGGGCGTACGACGTCGCCGAGGAACGCCACGCGACGCAGCTGCGGAAGTCGGGCGATCCCTACATCACCCACCCCCTGGCGGTGGCCACCATTCTGGCTGAGCTCGGAATGGACACCACGACACTGATCGCCGCGTTGTTGCATGACACCGTGGAGGACACCGGGTACACGCTCGAGGCACTGACTGCCGAATTCGGTAGCGAGGTCGGCCATCTGGTCGACGGCGTGACCAAACTCGACAAGGTGGTATTGGGCAGCGCCGCCGAGGCCGAGACCATCCGCAAGATGATCATCGCGATGGCCCGTGACCCGCGGGTTCTGGTGATCAAGGTCGCTGACCGGTTGCACAACATGCGCACCATGCGGTTCCTGCCGCCGGAGAAGCAGGCCCGCAAAGCTCGTGAGACGCTGGAAGTCATTGCGCCCCTTGCTCATCGACTCGGAATGGCAACGGTCAAGTGGGAGCTCGAGGATCTGTCGTTCGCGATCCTGCACCCGAAGCGATACGAAGAGATCGTGCGATTGGTCGCCGACCGGGCGCCGTCGCGCGATACCTATCTCGCCAAGGTCCGCGCTGAGATCGCGAATTCTCTTGCGACCATGAAGATCAGCGCCACGGTGGAGGGGCGGCCGAAGCACTACTGGTCGATCTACCAGAAGATGATCGTCAAGGGCCGCGACTTCGACGACATCCATGACCTGGTGGGTGTGCGCATCCTCTGCGACGAGATTCGGGACTGCTACGCCGCCGTCGGCGTCGTGCACTCGCTGTGGCAGCCGATGGCCGGCCGGTTCAAGGACTACATCGCCCAGCCGCGGTTCGGCGTCTACCAGTCACTGCACACCACGGTCGTCGGCCCGGAGGGCAAGCCGCTGGAGGTGCAGATCCGCACCCGCGACATGCACCGCACCGCCGAGT
>ERZ650309.590-NODE-590-length-17837-cov-3.531942_pt1 | contig 17837 bp, 12 predicted proteins | sample MGYA00376245_ERZ650309 | MGnify/ENA primary metagenome ERZ650309 (study PRJEB26733, sample SAMN07839294) | wastewater metagenome | biome: urban; feature: wastewater treatment plant; material: waste water | place: USA: North Carolina | collected 2016-04-26 ...
ATGCGCAATCGATCGTCGTCGCCTCGACCGCGACCAAGTGGTACGGACGCGAGGGCTCGATCCTGCGCTTCGTATTTTTCCACTCGCTGGCGCTCGCCGCCCTTGTCGGCTGCTTCATCATGGCGCAGGCCTATGTCAAGCCGTTCACGGCGTTGGTGCCCCCGATCAGCACCGTCGCTGCTCCCGCGAAGTGAGGTCGTCGTGTCCAGACAGCCAATTCCTCGGATAGGTCTTTTCGTCACCTGCCTCGTCGATGCGATCCGCCCCGGGATCGGCTTCGCCGCCATCCAGCTTCTGGAAGAGGCCGGTTGCGTGGTCGAGGTGCCGCGGCAGCAGACGTGCTGCGGCCAGCCCGCCTTCAACAGCGGCGACGACACCGATGCGGCACGGCTGGCACGCCAGACCGTGGCGGCGCTGGAGCCCTATGATTACGCCGTGCTGCCTTCGGGCTCCTGCGCGGCGACGATCCGGCACGGCTATCCGGACCTCCTCGCGGGCGACCCGGACTGGGCCGCTCGCGCCGCCGCCGTCGCGGCAAAGACCCATGAGATCACCAGCTTCCTTGTCGATGTCATGGGGTATGTACCCGAAGGGCGGAGGCTGAATGCCTCCGCCACCTATCACGACAGCTGCTCGGGCCTGCGGGATCTGGGCGTGGCGGAACAGCCGCGTGCGCTGCTCTCCCATATCGAGGGGCTTGAGATGCGCGCGCTGGAGGGGAACGATGTCTGCTGCGGCTTCGGCGGCACCTTCTGCGTGAAATATTCGGCGATCTCGAACGGGATCGTCGGCGAGAAGGCCGAGGCGATCGAGCGCACGAGCGCGGACCTTCTGCTGGCGGGCGATCTCGGCTGCCTGATGAACATGGCGGGCAAGCTGCACCGCAGGGGCGCCAGGACCCGCTGCTTCCACACGATCGAAGTGCTGGCGGGCCTCGCCGACGGCCCCGCCATCGGCGAGGAGGCCTGACATGATCGTCTCGCAGCAGTCCTTCAAGGCACGCGCCGACGCGGCCCTCGCCGACCGCACGCTGAAACTGGCCATCGACCGCACCACCGGCAATGCCGAGCGCAAGCGCGCGGCGGCGGTCTCGGCCTTCCCGGAATTCGAGGCCGCCCGCGAACGCGGCAAGGCCATCAAGAACCACGTCATCGCCCATCTCGATCATTACCTTGAGATGTTCGAGCGCAACGCCACCGCCGCGGGCGCCAAGGTTCATTGGGCAGCCGACGATGCCGAGGCCCGCGCGCTCATCGCTGTCGAAGCGATACGGCACGAGCACATGCCCCGAGCGGGTCACGTTGGTGATGCCCGGGTCGCCCCAGGCGGGCAGCGATTCGCGCCGGGTCTCGTCATGGAAGACCGCGAAGCGGTTGTCGTCGCGCACATCGGGCGTGCCGTCGCTGCGGCGCCCAAAGAGCTGCGGGATCTCGGTGTAGTGCATGGCCGGACGCACGTGGTGGATGGCATGGTAGCCATCATTCCAGCATATCTGGTTATAGTTGGTATTGATACAGTTGATGGTATTGTCTTCCAGGTCTTCAAGATTCACAAATGCATGTTGGGTCCAGTTGCCCAGCATCATCACCACGCGGGCAAATACAAAAGGAATAATGAAGATAAAAAGAGTGGCTTTCAGGTTATTCTCACCGGCTCTCATTTGAACACGGCATTCTTATTCCACTGGGAAAACTCGACTACAGCTATTACAATAATAACGAAAGAACAAGAGTCAGAAATAGTATCAACACCTCTGAAATTTCATTGTTCATGCGGTTCGCTTACCGCGAGAAATTCGTTGAAGGGAAAACAGGGCGAATCAGTTTAGGTAGTGATTATCCTGTGACACAGGTGCTTTATACTGCCGGAATGAAGGGTGTACTGGAAAGTGATTTTTCGTATCATAAAATTGTTGGAAAGGTAGATGATATAGTAAAGGTGCCTCCTTTCGGATATACCTATTATGCTATAGAAGCAGGCAAAACATGGGGTGCTGTTCCATATCCATTATTGAATGTGCATCAGGGAAATGAATCTTACTTCTATGATTATTCTTCGTTCAACCTCATGAACTATTATGAGTTTATCAGCGATCAGTATGCATCACTTTTTGTGGTACATCATTTTGAAGGTTTTTTCCTCGATAAAATTCCACTGATGCGAAAATTGAAGTGGCGTGAAGTAGCCAGTATGCGAGGTGTGTATGGAAACTTATCAGATGAGAATATATTGCTTCTTGTTAACCCAAATGCATTCAGTTCGCTTTCAAAGAAACCATATGTAGAGCTTGGTTTTGGTGTCGAAAATATTTTCAAAATTTTGCGATTTGACTTCATGTACCGCATGACTTATCTCGATAATAAAGACATTTCAAGGTTCGGAGTAAGAGGTAGTTTGCAACTTGCCTTTTGATTTCCCGAAAGGTGTTACCTTTGATGCCACACAGTTAACTCAGGTCTTGTGATATTAAAAGCCGAAAATCTTGTTAAGCGTTACAAAAGCCGCACTGTGGTCGATCATGTTTCGATTCATGTTGAGCAGGGTGAGATCGTAGGTTTGCTGGGACCCAATGGTGCCGGTAAAACCACTACCTTTTACATGACTGTAGGGCTGATCAGACCCAATGAAGGGCAAATCTTTCTTGACCGTACCGAAATAACAGGTGAACCCATGTACCGGAGAGCTCAAATGGGCATAGGCTACCTGGCTCAGGAAGCTTCGGTTTTCAGAAAACTCAGTGTTGAAGATAATATCAAGGCTGTGTTGGAAATGACATCCCTGCCAAAGGAAGAACAGCGCGCCAAAGTTGAGTCGCTGCTCGATGAATTTGGTTTGCAACGCATCCGTAAAAACAGAGGCGATTTGCTGTCAGGTGGTGAGCGCCGCAGAACTGAAATTGCCCGCGCTCTCGCTGTCAATCCTAAATTTATTCTTCTCGATGAACCTTTTGCCGGTGTCGACCCAATTGCAGTGGAAGATATTCAGGGCATCGTCGCCAAGCTAAAGGAAAAAAATATCGGTATCCTTATCACCGACCATAACGTTCATGAAACGCTTACCATTACCGATCGGGCTTATCTCCTTTTTGAAGGTAAAATCCTGAAAGAAGGCACCGCGCACGAATTAGCTGAAGATGAGCAGGTTAGAAAAGTGTACCTGGGTCAGAACTTTGAGCTTAGAAAATAAGAAGCCAACTACTTCAATTCGTTCAGCACAATTTCATACCCTTCCATGATAGGGTTAGCCAACAACTTTTTGCAAGCAGTATCTACCTTTTCCAAAGCAGTTTCACGGTTTGCAGCCTCGATTTCAAGTGTGATGTGCTTTCCAATCCTAACATTTTCAATTTCAGGAAGTTGTAAATTCTTCATGGATTGTGTCACTGCCTTGCCCTGAGGATCCAACAAAGCTTTCAATGGCATGATAGTAATGTGAGCTGCAAATTTCATAGTGTTGATAATCAGTTGTTTTCGGAAATATTGGTTGTAGGTTGTGATGGGTATATCAGCGACAAAATTAGGTATAAAACTATGATTAACGGAATAGCCAGGAATTGTAAAGTCAGAATAGAGACCACTGAAACGAGAATCAAAGTATACTGAGCCTTGTTATCGCTCCAGTTAAAATTCTTGAATTTCAATGCAAACAAAGGAATTTCAGCCACCAGCAAATAACTTAAAATCAGACTCAAACCTGTAATAATATAGGTGTTGAGCAAGGTAGGGGTAAGATCAAACCGGTCATATTCAAGAACCAGAGCAAAACCGGTTACGAATATGGTACAGGCAGGTGTTGGAAGTCCGATGAACGAATTAGTCTGACGGGTATCGATGTTGAATTTTGCCAGACGCAGAGCCGAAAAAACAGTGATAATGAAAGGGAGAAAACTGAGCATTCTGACCCATGTTTCATCGGTATGGAGCACTGCAGGAACACTGGCCAGAAACAGGTGGTGCATGATAGCACCGGGGACAAATCCGAAGGTGACCATATCGGCAAGTGAATCGAGCTCTTTACCCATTGGTGAATAAGCTTTGAGTTTCCTCGCAGCAAAACCATCCAGAAAATCAAACACCAGCGAACAGGCGATGAGCACCGAGAAGACCGGGATTTCGCCTCTGAACACATAAACCACTGCAGCGCATCCGCAGGCCAGATTCATGCAGGTAAGCAGGTTGGGAAGATGTTGGGTGAATGCCGGTTTCATAATGGTGAACGGCACAAAAATAGGGATTTGAAATGACCCTGCATTTTTTATTCGATTATGTTGATAAAATCATTGAAAATAAGTACTTTCGGTGGTGGTGACTACGGTTTTCAATAATTAAATTTGAACATTAAAACCCTAATCATTGTTTGTGAGTATAACGTTGTCAAATGGAAGTACTAATTTTCATTGAATAACGTTTGTGTGGCATACACAACCCTAAAAAACCTATGACCAAGCGCATCTTAATTTCAGCATCTGCAATATTGATTTCTCTGAGTGCATCAGCACAAAATGCACCCAAGTACAGTAACGAATTTCTTTCCATCGGTGTTGGTGCCCGTGGACTGGGAATGGGTGGGGCTCAGGCTGCATCTGTGAACGACATCACTTCAGGATACTGGAACCCTGCGGGACTTACTCTCGGGGTAGGTGATCTTCAACTAGGATTAATGCATGCTGAATATTTTGCAGGAATAGGGAAGTACGATTATGCTGCCCTTGCTGCACCAATTGATGCGACGCGTACTGTCGGATTTTCAATGATCCGTTTTGCTGTAGATGATATTATTGATTCAACTGATCTGATCGATTCAGAAGGCAATATCGACTACGACAGGCTCAAATCATTTTCAGCAGGTGATTATGCCTTCACATTTTCCTATGCTAAAAAAACCAATATTGAAGGTTTGCGATACGGAGCCAATGCCAAAGTAGTGCGCCGTAAGGTCGGAGAGTTTGCGTCTGCATGGGGCTTTGGTCTTGATGCCGGTGTGCAATATCAGAAAGACAAATGGTCGTTTGGCGCTATGGCTCGCGATATCACTTCCACATTCAACGCATGGAATTTTAATACTGAAAAATTTGAAGATGTTTTCATCCAGACAGGAAATGAAATTCCTGAGAATGGACTCGAAGTTACATTGCCCAAGCTGACACTTGGAGCTGCCTATAAAACTACTTTCAAAGAAAAATTCTCAGTAGCACCCGAGATTGATATCGACGTTACCTTCGATGGGAAACGAAATGTAGTAATCAAAAGTGATCCGGTCAGTATCGACCCAAAGGCCGGTGTTGAACTTGGCTACAACGACTTCATCTTCCTTCGCGGAGGAGTTAACAACATTCAGGAAGTGCTGGATATTGATGGCACCAAGATGAGAACCTTTCAGCCCAATTTTGGCATCGGAGTAAAAATCAAAAATGTGTCTATTGACTATGCCCTCACAAATATCGGCAGTGTTGGAGAAACATTGTACTCAAATATCTTCTCCTTACGAATTGGCTTATTTAAACAGAAAAAATGAAAAAAAGCTACCTGCTCCTGCTTGCATGCTGTTTATGTACCCTTGTTCTTAAGGCTCAGCCTTATGGTAATGAGTGGATCAATTTTTCATCCAATCAACAGTATTCCAATCAACAGTATTTTAAAGTTAGTGTGTGGCGCGATGGCGTTTACAGGATAACTTACAGTGATTTACAGGCAGCTTCTTTTCCGATGCCATTTAATCCCAAGCAACTGCAATTATTTAATCTTGGCAAAGAGCAGTTTATTTATGTTGAAGGTGAATCTGACGGAGTATTTGATTCAACCGACTACATCGAATTTTACGGTAAGAAAAATGACGGATCACTTGACACCCGTTTATACAAAGATCCCAATCATCAGCTGAATAAGTCATTCAGCCTTTTTACTGATACGGCATCTTATTTTCTTACTGTTAATTACAACCCACTGGTCACCAACAAAAGAATGGTAGTTGAAACCGATGTGAATTTTATCGGGTATACTACCCTCTCTTATTTTATCAGTGAAGCATTCAAAGATTACAGAAACCGTTATGTTACTTATCAGCTTGCCGAGGTAATCGATTCGGAATACGATGAAGGTGAAGGATGGTTCAGCGGATTTATTACTACAGGTCCCCAAACATTTCCTTTGCCCGTTCCAAATGTGAGCACCGATCCTTCTGCACCCATTGCTGTTGCCAATGCGGTATTGATGGGTGGTAACAATGACGGTTATCAGCATACCATTGCTCTTGATGTGAATGGAACCGGTGTGTCGGGAAGTTTTTATGCCTACGCTGTCACCAAATTCAATTTTCCTTTGAGTGCTAACAGCACCATACAAAACGGAACTGCAAATTTTATTTTTACTCCCGGTACTCAACCGCTCGTTACCAATCAGACTGCTGTTTCTAATATCAGTATGCGCTACCCACATACTTTCAGTTTTGCCGGTGAGAACGGTAACTTCAGAAAGATGATTTTGCCGGGAAATCTTTCTCCCAACAAATCATTGATTTCAATTACCAATCTCAACCTTACTGCTCCAAAGCTGTACATGCTCTCAGGTGACACAGTGAAACGTGTGCCTATGGTTGGTTCCGGTACCAGCTGGCAGGCACTTGTACCAACCTACAATGCCGATAAAGTTTGCTTTATCACCGACTCTGTTCATACTACTGCTACCGGACAAATGTACATTGCGCCGGTGAACACCGACCCTCAACGGTTTGCACGCTTTATCAATTACCAGTACACTTCTCAGGGCGACTATCTAATTGTTACCAATAAGAAACTCTGGAACAAAGCTACCGATTATAAAAATTACCGTGCCTCAACAGGGTTCACTCCTGTGATGGCAGATGTTGATGAACTGTACGATCAGTTTGCATATGGAATTGCAAAGCATCCGTTATCTATCAGAAATTTTGTGCAGTTTGCAGTCGACACTTTTGTTTTAAAACCTGAATATCTGTTGCTCATTGGTAAATCGGTTTCACCAATCAGAACACGTCTTACCGGATCGAACAACGTTACTGTTATCGGAAATAACTGGAACACTAATCTGGTGCCAACTTTCGGATATCCTCCATCGGATATGTTGCTGGCTATAAATGAAAATGATCCCGTTCCGGTACCACAGGTTGCAGTAGGAAGAATTTCTGCCAGCACAGAAGCTGATGTGCAGGCCTATCTTGATAAGATTGTTGCACATGATTTACTGCTGCAGCAATGCCCACAGGAATGGATGAAACGAATTCTGCACTTTGGTGGAGGAAACAATTCCTATCAACAGGACCAGATTAAGGACATCCTTGAAGGATTTGAAGCAATTGCAGAAGACACACTTATGGGTGCCGATGTGTTCACCTTCCTGAAAACCAGTTCTGACCCTATACAGGTAAATCTTTCACAATACCTGCAGTCACTCATCGATAGTGGTGTAACCATGATGACCTTCGTGGCACATGCATCAGGAACATCATTTGACATCAGCACCGACCTGCCGCAGAATTACCATAACAAGGACCGTTATCCGTTAGTATTGGCCAACTCCTGTTTTGTCGGAGATATTCATGATCCTATTCGTCGTATCGCTGAAGATTTCGTGTTGCTTCCCGATAAAGGTGCCATCGCATTTGTGGCTGAACCCAGTGTTGGATACCTCGAAAATCTTGAAATTTACAGCGGGTATTTTTACAAACAGGTTGCACTTCACAATTATGGTGGGGCAGTGGGTAAGACCATGCGGAATGTTATTGATTCCATATTTACCAACCCCAATTTTGTGGCTAATCAATCGGTGTACTTTATGTATAAGTCGGTTTGTACCGGTATGACGTTATCCGGTGACCCTGCACTGATTCTAAATTCATCACTCAAACCCGATTATCAGGTTACCGCATCAAATGTTACGTTTTCGCCATCGGTAGTGACATCCGATATCGACTCGTTTGATGTAAACATTGAAGTTAAAAATCTGGGAAGAGCCATTAACGAGCCATTTGCAGTACACATTACCCGTAAGTTCCCAAATGGTGGTAACAACTACGAAAAAGATACCGTTATTTCTTATGTACCCTTCAGCAGAGTGGTTTCGGTGCGTCTCCCTGTTGATCCATCCCGTGGACTGGGTCCGAATACTTTTGAAGTGTTCGTTGATTACTTCAGCAGTATTGATGAATGCAACGAAACCAATAACAGTGCTTTCAACATCCCGTTGCTGATTCAGTCAAGCAACATCGTTCCGGTATATCCGGCAGAATTTTCAATTGTCCCTGATCCCGGAATCAGCCTCAAGGCAAGCACTGTAAATGTGTTTGCTCCGGTGTTGCCCTATACTTTTGAAATAGATACTGTAGACACCTTTAACAGCTTGTTCAAGCAACAATTCCAGACCAGTAGTCCCGGAGGCGTGGTGAAATGGCAGCTTCCATTTCAATTGCAGCCTGATCTGGTTTACTATTGGAGAGTAAGTCGTGATTCAATGCCTGGCGACACCATTCATCCGGCCTGGCAGGAAAGTAGCTTTATTCACAAACCCGGTCTCACCGGCTGGTCACAGGCACACTATTCACAATTCAAAAAAGATGATTACACCAATGTGGTGTATGAAAACAGCTATGACTCCACTTTCACATTTGTAACCAATACCTCTTCTGTATTTGTAAGAAACTTTCAGTCGCCAAACAGTTTCTTTAATCCATCTTATGAAATCAATAACGTAGTGGTTGATTACAACATGTGTGGTGGCGCTGCTTCAGTGCATGTTGTGGTGCTTGACAGTATCACACTTAAACCATGGTCGACAGATGTATATAATTTTGGAAATCACAATCAGTTCAACCCGGTAACAGGCACCGGCACCTGCCGATCACGTCCCGAATATTATTTCATATTCAGGATGGATTCAACCAATCAGCGTACAGCTATGTACAATATGCTGAATACCGGAATTCCGAATGGAAATTATGTCATCGCCTATACCGTGTTCAGTGGGAAGTACTCGCTATGGGATACTTCACTAAAGCAATGGTTTATTAATCATGGCAGCGACAGTATCACTTTCCTTAACGATTCTCAACCCTATATTTTCTTTACTAAAAAAGGAGATAATAACCAGACTCAGGAGTCGATTGGAGATAGCTCGCGTACTTATATCACACTTGCTGCTGATCTTGGAGGTAATTGGACCAAAGGATATGTGAATTCGGTCAAAATCGGACCTGCTACATCATGGACATCTTTCCATTGGGCACAGGCTCCATTGGAAACCATTCCTGAGCTTGACTCTGCTTACGTAGATATCATTGGAATTAAATCGAATGGTATTGAAGAACCGCTTGCAGGATATACTTCCATTCCGGTTTCAACCACCGATCTGAACATTAATTCCATCGATGCAAATACATATCCCATGCTCAGACTGCGTGCCTATGTGCAGGATGAATTGCGGTATACTCCACCTCAATTGAAGAGATGGCAGATTTATTATGATGAAATTCCTGAGCTGGCACTGAATCCTTCGCGTTTCTTTGAACTGAACAAGGACACACTGTCTGAAGGTGAAGACATTTCGATGAAGATGGCTATTGAAAATATCGGTAATGTGGAGGCCGATTCTTTGCTGGTTGATTTCTATATGTTTGATGCTAACAATGCAAGGCACAACATCAGTTCACCACGATACAAAAAGTTATCGCCGGGTGACACTCTTATCAGCAGTGTCAACTTTAGCACTTCAGGATATCCCGGACTTAATGCATTATGGATTGAAGCGAATCCGCGTAACGACCAGTTGGAGCAGTACCACTTCAATAACCTTGCTGAAATTCGTTTTAATGTCGACCGCGATATCACCAATCCGATTCTTGATGTTACCTTCGACGGCATTCACATCATGAACGGTGACATTGTTTCAGGAAAGCCGAATATTTTAGTTCGCCTTAAAGATGAAAATAAAAACCTCGCATTGAAAGATACCAGCGACTGGCAGGTTATTCTGAAAGATCCTGATGGAGTTCAGACCCGGTTGTACTTTGAACCACTGGCTTGTGCCGGAACAGGAACTGATTTAATGAAATGGTGTCCCGCCACGCTCCCCGACAATACATTTAAGATTGAGTTACACCCTACGTTGCTGAAAGACGGAGTTTATGAATTCTGGGCACAGGCAACTGATGCTACCGGTAATTTGTCGGGAAACAACGACTACAAAATTACTTTTGAAGTCATCAATAAGGCTACTATCACCAACTTTGTAAATTACCCTAATCCTTTCTCGACCAGTACCCGATTTGTATTTACCCTTACAGGATCAGAAGTGCCTGAATATTTCAAAATTCAGATTATGACCATCACAGGTAAGGTAGTTCGTGAGATTACCAAAAATGAGTTGGGCCCCATCAGAATCGGTAAAAACATTACTGAGTTTGCCTGGAACGGTAAAGATGAGTTCGGTGATCAGCTTGCAAATGGTATTTATCTATATAGGGTACTCACCCTGCTGAACGGCAGTGCCCTTGAAAAGCGCGAAACGGAAGCCGATAAGTTTTTCACCAAAGGGTGGGGGAAAATGTACCTCATGAGATAGCATCAAAATAGAAGAGATGAAAGAGCACCGGAAACAGGTGCTCTTTTTTTTGATACCTGGTATACGGACTCAACAATCTATGCTGCAATTTATATCTTTGCACACTATCTGAACTCGATATTCTTTAAAATGCAGGAAATGCATGAGTTCAGTTTACTGATGAACATCTGACAAGACTGTATGCAGTTTTTAAGAACCAATTCCGGTATACTCACCTGCGCCCTCCTTTCGGGTTTCTTATTGTCGGCGGCCTGGCCGGCCGGTGGATTTGCGCCGTTGTTATTTGTCGCTTTCATCCCCTTACTGTTTGCTCAGGATGCGCTTTACCGAAATCAGGGGAACTACAATAAGTGGATACCGTTTGTTTCCTGGTACCTTTCTTTTTTCACTTTTAATCTGCTTACTACCTGGTGGGTGAAATATGCGAGTTTGTTTGGCGCCATTGCTGCAATCGTTTGCAATGCGCTCTTTATGGCTCTCATCTTTGCTGCCTTTCATAAATGCCGTAAAAGATTAGGTGACCTTGGAGGATATTTAGCACTGGTGTTGTTCTGGATTTCTTTTGAGCACATTCACATGGACTGGGATCTGTCGTGGCCATGGCTGACGCTGGGAAATGGATTTGCCGGTTGGGTAAAGATGGTGCAGTGGTATGAATTTACAGGTGTATTGGGGGGCTCTGTTTGGGTGTTGGTGACCAATATTTTGATTTACCGGATATTGGCGGGAGTGATTTTTAAATTTCCCGAATATCATGTCAGGAAGAATCTCGTGATTGTTTTGTTATTGCTGGTGGTCCCTTTAACGTACTCTTTTATCAGGTATGCTACTTACACTGAAACCATCAAGCCGGTTGAGGTTGCAGTGATACAGCCTAACATTGATCCCTATAATGAAAAATTTTCGGGCATGAGTTCAGCAGAACAATTGCAGCGAATATTGAAACTTGCAAAATCGGTGAGCGATGACAAAACAGATTTTGTTGTTGCTCCTGAGACAGCTTTGCCTGATGGAATGTGGGAAGAAGAACTTGCCGGTCATCCTCAGATACAGGAACTCAGGAATTTTTTGCAAGGCTATCCAAATTTGAAATGGGTGATCGGACTGGCATCTAACCGATTTTATCCCGACAGTAATCAGCGTTCCGCAACAGCCAGAAAGTTTACAGATGCTGCGGGGTACTACGACTCTTACAATACTGCCTTGTACCTTGATAAGAATGGTATAACACAGTTGCACCACAAATCAAAGTTGGTTCCAGGTGTCGAAAAAATGCCATTTCCACAGGTATTCAAGCATCTTGAATCATTTGCAATTGACCTTGGCGGGATGTCGGGGAGCCTTGGAACGCAGGAAATACCTTCGGTATTCAAGAGCAATGATCGTCCTGCGGTGGCCCCTGTGGTTTGCTATGAGTCTATTTATGGCGATTACCTGACCCGCTATGTTGCAGGAGGTGCAGAGTTAATTTTCATCATCACCAACGATGGATGGTGGAGTGATACACCCGGATATCGTCAGCATTTGAAATATGCCACTTTGCGGGCTATTGAAACCCGGAGAAGTATAGCCAGATCGGCCAACACCGGAATCTCATGCTTTATCAATCAAAGGGGAGATATTCTTCAGGCAACATCATGGTGGCAGCAGGATGCCATAAAAGCAACCCTCAATGCCAATGATTTCAGAACTTTCTATTCCAAAACCGGTGATATTGCCGGAACCATTGCTTTTGCCGGTTCGCTGCTTTTATTGGCGATCATGTTATTTCGGAAGAAAATAAAGTAATCATCCTTCATTATCGCGAAATTATCCGGCGATGTGCTAATTTTGCACTTGTAATTCTATCAGTGAAGAGAAATGCTTCTTTTCACTGATGAAACATTTAGCCATGAAAAATTTTGATGTTATTGTTATAGGATCCGGACCGGGAGGTTATGTTGCTGCTATTCGTTGTGCCCAGCTGGGAATGAAAACGGCACTGATTGAAAAATACGATTCACTTGGCGGAACATGCCTCAACGTTGGATGCATTCCTTCAAAGGCACTTCTCGACAGTTCAGAGCATTATCACAATGCAACACACACTTTCAAAGAGCATGGAATTATTACAGGTAAGGTGAAGGCCGACTTACCTCAAATGATCAAACGTAAAGACGGAGTAGTTAGCCAGACTGTAGAAGGCATCCGTTTTTTGATGAAGAAAAATAAAATTGAAGTCATTCATGGAACAGGTCAGTTTGAGAATGAAAAAACCATTAACATCATCCGCACTGATGGGTCATCTGAAACCATTGAAGGAAATAATGTGATCATTGCTACCGGCTCTAAACCATCGGTACTTAAAGGAGTGAGCGTTGACAAATCAAGAATTATTACTTCCACTGAAGCGCTCAATCTTAAGGAAGTTCCTGCACACCTCATGGTTATTGGTGGTGGTGTTATCGGACTTGAACTTGGATCTGTGTATTCCCGTCTTGGTTCTTCAGTAACGGTTATCGAATATACCAAATCGTTAATCGGGATGATGGATGCCTCACTTGGCAAGGAACTTGAAAAAATCCTGAAGAAATCGGGTTTCAATTTCCTGTTGAATCATGCAGTTACAGGAGCAGAAGTTAAAGGTGATGAAGTGATTCTGAAAGTAGTAAACAATAGTAACAGCAGTGAGGTAGAATTGAAAGGTGATTATTGTCTGGTAGCCACCGGAAGGAGTCCCTTTACCGAAGGACTAAAAATTGAAAAAGCCGGAGTCAAAGCCGATGAGCGAGGGCGTATTGTTGTAGATGAACATTTGCAAACTAACGTTAAGGGGATATATGCAATAGGAGATGTTGTAAGAGGAGCCATGCTGGCACATAAGGCTGAAGAAGAAGGGGTTTTTGTTGCTGAAACCATCGCAGGACAGCATCCTCATATCAATTACAATCTCATCCCGGGAGTAGTATATACCTGGCCCGAAGTTGCGTCGGTGGGAGCTACCGAAGAGGAGTTGAAAGCATCAGGTAAGAGCTACAAAACCGGATCTTTTCCATTCAAGGCAAGTGGCAGGGCCCGTGCAAGTATGGATACTGATGGGTTTGTGAAAGTGCTTGCCGACTCATCTACCGACGAAATTCTGGGTGTTCATATGATTGGACCACGTGCTGCTGATATGATAGCGGAGGCAGTAGTTGCAATGGAGTTCAGAGCCTCAGCTGAAGATATAGCCCGAATGAGTCATGCGCATCCAACCTATACCGAGTCGTTTAAGGAAGCTTGTCTGGCGGCAACTGCCAACAGGGCAATTCATATCTGAAGATAAGCCTTTGCTTTATAGTTTCTTTCCTGTGCAAATAACTGACAGTCCCACTTTACGGAACAGGAGTTGATCGATAACTTTAAATGCAGGAACAAGGGAGTCAAAAATTTTCATTTGGCCTGCAGGAATAGTTTTGTTTTTCTGAAGGTATCCTGAAACAAACCATCCCGGAATGCCGCCCGCATTAAAATAAAAGCTGTGCGAAACCTGAAATCCGTTTTTAAGAAATAAATCAGATAGCGTACTCTTTCTATAGCGACGGTAGTGGTACAGTTCTTTGTCGAAGTTGTTATAAAGTGACTGAAAGGCAGGTACGAGGATTATCAGCGTGCCACCTGATTTCAAAAGTTTATTACAATTGGCAATGGCTAAAGAGTCGTTTTCGATATGTTCCACCACATTGAGGGCGAACACGGTGTCGAAAGTTGCCAGTAAATCATGGTAGTGGGTGTCGAATTCAGGGTGGACTAGATCAAGGTCAAGCACCTGACGCCTGTGGGTGGTGGTGTTGCCGTATTGTTCCTGGAGATGCTTGCGATAATTGGCACGAATATCAGAAAGAGTAATGTCATAACCGGCCTCAATGAACCTTCCCGAAATATTACCGATGCCTGACCCTATTTCAAGAATTCTGCCTGAGCAATAGGGCCTAACCGATTCAAAGGTCCAGTTGTTAAAATTCGAAGCATCGGAAATGATTCTTAGAGTCTCAAATCCCTCCGGGTCAATATCTTTGAAAATAAATTGTTTGTTGGGGTTCATTACTTAAAGAGGCCATACCTCACGATGCAATATATGGCTCTGAAACCGTCTTTCCAGTTTATTTTTTTTCCTTCTTCGTAGGTCCGGCCATAGTAGGAGATTCCAACTTCATAAATTCTGATTTTCGGAATCCTCGAAATTTTGGCGGTCACTTCGGGTTCGAATCCGAATCTCTTTTCATTGAGTGTCAGACTTTGGATGATTTCCCTTTTGAAAAGTTTGTAACAGGTTTCCATATCTGTGAGATTAAGATTGGTGAACATGTTCGACAAAGAAGTTAGAAAACGGTTACCGAGCGTATGCCAGAAAAATAAAATCCGGTGAGGTTTTCCACCGATAAACCGGGAGCCATACACAACATCCGCAAAACCATCTAAAACGGGCTTAAGCAGTATATTGAATTCATTTGGATCATACTCGAGATCAGCATCCTGAACGATCACAAAATCGCCCGTAGCTTTTTGAATACCAGTGTGTAACGCTGCCCCTTTACCTTTATTAACTTCATGGTGAAAAAGACGATAATTGAGGTCAGGATGTCGGGCAATGTATTGTTCAAGTGCTTCTTTAGTTCCATCTTTTGAGCAATCATTGACCAGAATGACCTCCTTGGAGAGGTTATGAGGAAGTTGCACTGCGTTTATTTTGTCGAGAATACGATGAATAGTTTTCTCTTCATTATAACATGGGACAATGATTGACAGTACCAATTGGTTACTCATTGAATATCAATATGTTGCAATTACACTAAATGTAGCTTGCAAATATAGGCTTTTGAGGAATAAAATCGATATTTGCGTTTGATAATATTGCTGCTGAAGTGTGATTATGTTCAGGAACCGAAAAATACAATTTGCTTTAATAATTGGAATTATTGTGATTTCAGTTTCTATGTATTTGGTAATCTCAAAACGGGGACACAAGAATGAAAGAATTGCAGATAAACAGGTAAATGACATACCGCCAGAACTGGTTTTAGGTGAAGTTGCGACATTTTCATATGATTTAGAAAACCTTGCAGATATTGAAAATTATCAATCTATTTCTGATGTAAGGCATTTGTCAGGTTCAAAATCCTGTTCCCTTTCAGAAAATGCAGAATTTAGCGTTACCATCAATAAAAAAATTGGTGATATTCCTGAGTTTCGGAAATTAAAGAAAGTCAAATTCAGTTTTTCATGTTTTTCTGAAGTATTAATTAAAAACCCTGAAGTAGTATTATCGATTGAGGATGCAAGTGGTAAATCAGTGGCCTGGCTCAGTCAGAAATTTGAATCCAAACCAGGCGCTTGGAAGGTTTTTAATTTCGAATTTGATATCAAAGATGTGGGAGTAGCGGCTGAACAGCGATTGAAGGTTTATGTTTGGAATAAAGGGCATGAAAAGTTTTTCATTGATGATTTGACTTTAGCTTTGGAAGGGCTGATTTCCGGAAAATTCCATTCTAAGCAATTTATCCCTGAGCGAAATATTGAATATGACTTTGAGACAGTGTTTGAGGGTGAGGATAAAAACAACTATGTGAGTAATATTTCACATTCCGGGAAAACCAGTTTCAGGTTGAACGCAGACAACAGATACAGCCCGAGTTTAGCAAAAAAAATTGAAGAGGTCATTGATATCCTCAGGGAATCACAGCAGATTCTCGAGTTGAACAGCGAACTGCGAAAAAAATCAATTGATTTAAATAAAGCGACGGAAGAGCTTCGGCTTGCCAATCAACAACTCAGACAAATGGATGAGATGAAGGATGAATTTTTGTACACTGTTACACATGAAATTCGCACTCCATTGACTTCTATCAGAGCCATGGCTGAAATCTTACATGACCATTCAGATATGGAAGAGGACCAGCGGCAGCATTTTCTTGCTTCAATCATTCGGGAAATTGAGCGTTTAAGTCATTTAATCACGCAGGTTCTCAATCTCGAACGATTCGAAAATGGAAAAAACAGGCTTCAATTGGTTTCAGTTGATCTAAATGAAATTGTCCGCGATTCAATGGCTGCGTTTTCTGTAATGGCATCAGAAACCAAAACTGAACTTGTAAGCCAAATACCGGACTCAATGCATTTGCTGCGTTGTGATCAAAATCTTATCCGTCAAGTTTTAGATAATTTACTTTCGAACGCCTTCAAGGCATTGCCTGCTGCAGATAGAAAGATTGTTGTTTCTTTATATGAAAATCAGGAAGAAATCACGGTTACCGTTGAGGATAATGGAAAAGGAATACCCAAAGAACTTCATGAATTGGTTTTTGACAAATTTTTTCAAGCAAAAAACCAAACCTTGAAAAAACCTGAGGGCAGTGGAATAGGACTTTCAATTTGCAAAAAAATTATTGAATTGCACGGTGGAAAAATATGGGTTGTGAGCGATATCGAAAAAGGTGCTAAATTTGCATTCACTCTTCCAACCTTAATAACTCATGAAGAAGATCCTTATAGTTGATGATGACCCTTATATATTGATGTCTCTTGAATTTCTCATGAAAAAAGAAGGCTTTTCTGTTTTTATTGCAAGAAATGGTGAAGAAGCATTGCAATTATTGAATCAAACAGTTCCGGACTTGGTTTTATTGGACATCATGATGCCGAAGATGGACGGCTGGTCGCTGGTGCGGTCGCTGCGCGCGCGGAGCGACCTGGCGCTGACGCCGGTCATCTTCTTGGGCTTGATTTCACCGACGAGCAAGTTGCTGGGCGTGGCCGCAACCAGCGCTTGGGCATAAGCGACCGTGATGTTGTTGGCGCTGACCATCAGTTCGACGCACTCAACCTGACGCGTCGGCTTGAGCTTGCGCAGGACTGCACCAAGGTTTGCCGAAAACGTCTGGTCGCGCAGCAACTCGGCGGCCTCCGGGCAGATCCCTTCCAGCAGGTTTAGCTTCTTGATGATGTGGCTGATGTCTACGTCCAAGGCCTTCGCCAGCTTTTCCGGGGTGACGCCCCGTTCGACAGCGCGACGGATCATGAGGTGCTCCTGAATGCTGGAGAGACGATTGATCCGGTTGTTGTAGGTGTAGCTTTCGTCATCGGTGGCCACCAGGCAGGGAGCCTTGTCGAAGCCCAACTGTTTCAGCGCGACCAATCGTGTGTGCCCGTCCAGCAAGATGTGCTGCCCCTCGCGGTTGGGCTTGCCCACCGACAGGGGTTCGATCAGCCCGACCGCCTCAATGGATGCGG
>ERZ650309.591-NODE-591-length-17836-cov-3.761712_pt1 | contig 17836 bp, 16 predicted proteins | sample MGYA00376245_ERZ650309 | MGnify/ENA primary metagenome ERZ650309 (study PRJEB26733, sample SAMN07839294) | wastewater metagenome | biome: urban; feature: wastewater treatment plant; material: waste water | place: USA: North Carolina | collected 2016-04-26 ...
ACCGATTCACAACCTTGTGCATTTGTTACAAGCACTGAATAACTGCCGGATGCTGTTACATTAAGCACCTGTGTAGTGTCGCCGGTGTTCCAGAGCCACGATGACCCAACATTACCGGCATTCAACTGAAATGAACTTGCACACAAAGAAGTATCATTCCCGAGTTCAACCAGAGGCAGGTCATAAATAGTAACCAGTATTGAATCGGTGGCACTGCAGCCTGCAGTGTCGGTTACCTGCACTGCATAAATGCCATTCGAAGAGGCGGTGATGAACTGAGTTGTATCACCTGTGTTCCAGAACCACAATTGACCGCCTGTTCCGCCATCAAGCACAACCTGTTGTCCACAGGTAATGGTGTCATTACCCAGATTTACCTGAGGATTGTTTAACACTTCAATCTGAATTGAATCGGTCGTTGCACAACCTGAGCTATCAGTAACGGTTACCGTATATACGCCATTTGCTGATGCATTAAAGGTTGCATTTATTGATCCATCATTCCAGAGATAAGATGCACCCTGATTGAAAGCATCGAGAAGCAATGATCCGCAAACAGTGGTATCGTTTCCTAAGTCAACCACAGGAAAGGAACCTACCTGAATGTAACCGGGCAACAGTAATGTGTCAGATCCCCTGAAACTGGAAGCTATAAGCCTTACATCATATATACCCGGAACGTTATATATCACTGAAGGATTCTGATCAGAAGAAAAAGCAGGAATACCTCCTGGAAATTCCCATTCCCATTGCACCGGAAAATTGGAACTGCTGTCTGTAAACTGAATCTGATCTCCGGGACATATCGTTGAGTCTGACAACGTAAATGCTGCTACAGGTGGATCACATGCCGCATAAAGATTGGAGCTGACAGAAGTTTTGAGTCCACCCGCATCAGTAACCACAAGATTGATTTCAAAATAATAGGTGTTATTGGCAGAACATCCAACAGGAGAAATAACCGTTGAAGTGGTTTTGTTTGTATCGATAGCTTCAGGATGCAGATGTGAGTTGTGATGCAAATAGGTGGTCCACTTATAAAACAATTCATTGGGACTGTGTTCGGCATCAGTAACCTGGGCCACCAGTGGCAGGTTGGTAAATCCACTCATCGAATAGAGATCTCCGTCATTGAAACTGATAATGGCAACCTGCGGCGGAGTATTATTCACTGAAATTAAAACGGAATCAACATCGGTCTGACCAATGTCGTCGGTAACTGTCAGTTTTGCATAATAGGACGTGGGCAATCCTGTTCCCTGTGAATAGGTATGTTGTGGATTTGCCAGTGTAGAAGTAAAACCATCACCAAAATCCCAATCATACTGAAGAGGTAAATTTTCAGGATCTGAAGAAAGTAAACCATCGAACTGCACCTGCAACGGTCCGGCACCATAGGTGGTATCGGTTATAATTTTAGCTACAGGAAGGTTATTAATGACGCCGGTGTAACAAATCTGTTTGATTTCATCAGGGTAATTGGCATAGGCAATACATCCGTTAACCGGATTAACGGCTAGGTGAACTATCACACCATTGTTATCCCAAAAGCCATTGACCTTTGAGGGAACATCAAGGGTATCGATTTCAAAATTCCGTATCCATTGTCCAACATAATCGGCATGAAAATAAGTGTTCTGCCAGATCACAGGAAAGCGGTTATCGTTGTACCAGCAACCGGCAATGGAGGCATAACCACCGAACATGGTTCCCTGCACAGGTGACAACGGGTCATTGATATTGATTTCAGCTGCCTGGTTTCCATTGAAAATTCCGGTTCGTGCCTGATAACCGTGTTTCCAGTCGACAATTGGCCTGGTATGCTTAAAGGTGAAAACAGAATCTGGAATTTCCTGAAGTTGATCACAAGGGTTGGCAAAGAAAGGATCCGGCACCGGCGTATCGTTCACCAGCAGGTCCTTAAATCTGAAAAAAGAGTAATTGCACCCAGGGCTTCCTGCCAAAGGGTTGGGTGCATCTTGATTCTGAACATTGAGATTCTGGTAACCTGCCTGGGGCGTAAGTCCTTCATACAATGGCCAGCCAAAATTCAGTGCCGGCCGGTTAGCCACATTGAGGTCCTCCCAATTATCCCAACCCACATCACCAATGTAAAGTGTTCCGGGATTGCCTGCAGTAATATCAGCCTCTCCTGTACCGGGTCGTAATGTCATTCTGAAAGGATTTCTCAAACCCAAAGCCCACACTCTTGAGCGTGGTGCCCGAGGAGCACTTAAATCATAGAAGGGGTTGGAATCGAGACCATCACCTGTCAGGGGATCAATACGAAGGATTTTGCCATTTAGACAGTCGACCATCTGAGCTCTGAAGGCACCAACATTTTCTTTGGGCCTTATGATGGAATCGTTGATAGCCTGACTCCAATAGGTGCTGCCCGATCCTCCATCCACAAACGTGTAACTTCCGCCATCGCCGGTTGAGACGAGCAAACTTTTATCGGTACCAAAAATTAAGGAGCCACCGCTGTGAGATTCAAAGACTATAGGAATACCTGTTTTTTTTGTTTCTCCAATCAGAATGAACCTGCTTCCGGGCACTGTGGTGGTGAAATTGGTGGTGCTGTCGGCAGTATATCTGGTCACCCTGGCTATGGTAGCCTGAAAATAGTTGTTGGTGGCAGGATTGTAAAGAGGAGTTCCGTAATAGAGTAAATGATGGCGGTCGACAGTATAGAAAAGATAGAAGTAACCATTTGTTCTGAAATCGGGGTCGAGTGCGAAGCCGTTCAACCCATGATCACGCCAGTTTCCGACCTCATCGCTGATATCGAGAAGAGGCACCGGAAGTTTAGTGCCGTTGGTGTCGACCACCCAAACTTTACCGCCCTTTTCCCAAACATACTGTTGTCCTGTCTGATCCCAAACAAACCCTTCAATTTCATTCCATCCGTTACTAACCACAGAATTGGTAAAATTGGGAAACTGCCCATTGGCTAAAAAGCTGCAGAAAACCGAAAGCACTGAAAGCAACAATCTCACTATCCTCATAATCAATCTGTTTCACTTCCCAAAAACGTCCGTGGGCATTCGGCTTTACTTCGTTTGGCAGGGCATATTAATGACACTTACAACAACAAATTTGAAAGTGCAAAGGTAGGTAAAGAGAAAGGTTTTTCGATCGGAACCAAAAAACCATCAAAAAAGCTATCTTTGCAGCCGATTTACTAAAAAATAACTATGAAATATTCAGCAATTCTTCTGTTCGCAACGTTTACAGTATTCACCTTCACCTCTTGCGATGGTCAGAAAAAATCAAAAAGCAGTGAAGGCAAATTAACCACTATGATCGATTCTGTAAGTTATGGCATTGGAAGCACCATTGGCCGCAACTTGCAAAAAGATGGTTTAGATTCTATTGATGTAGACTTACTTGCACGTGGAATTAAAGAAGTTTTTGAAGGCAAAACTGCTGCTATGACTCCTGAGTCGGCTCAAAATGTAATTCAGAATTACGTTCAGGGTATTCAGCAGAGAAAGCAAGCTGCCAACGTAGAAAAAGGCAAAAAATTCCTCGAAGAAAATGGAAAGAAGCAAGGTGTGATTACACTTCCAAGCGGTCTTCAGTATATGGTAATTAAGGAAGGTACCGGTCCGAAGCCAACCGCAGAAGACAAAGTTACTACTCACTATCACGGAACACTGATCGACGGAAAAGTATTTGACAGTTCAGTAGACCGTGGACAACCTGTTACGTTTGCTGTTAATGGTGTTATTCCGGGTTGGACAGAAGCTTTACAATTGATGCCTGTTGGTTCTAAGTGGAAACTTTTCATCCCATCGAACCTTGCCTATGGCGAAAGAGGTGCAGGTGGCGACATTGGTCCGAATGAAACACTTATTTTCGATGTAGAACTGATTTCAATCGAAGGAAAATAATTCACATTGATAACATATGGAAGCCGGGGTTCACTCCGGCTTTTTTTGTAAATTTTAAATCCAACTTCAAAACAACAATTACTGATGATGAAGAAAATGATTCCATTGGCGGTTGCACTGATCATAGGATGTGCATCTCACCAAACGTTTGGGCAAACCAAACTATTGTTAATGGAAGATGTAGTTCTTGGAGCACGTCGAGGAACAGTTCCCGAAAAAATAGATCAGCTGCAATGGGTTCCGGGAACGGATCAATACTCGAAGCTTCGCAAAACAGGTTCAGTTGAGACTTTGGTAACCGCTTCTGCGGGATCCAAGGAAAAAGAAATTCTGGATCTTTCAACGCTGAATGCTGTTCTGAAGTCTAAATTCAACGACTCCCTTCCCTCCTTCCCTGAAGTCAAATGGAAAAACAAAGATGTTTTTACATTTGATTTTAAAGGCAAACTGGCATCATGGCAGGTCAGCAAAAAGAATCTCACTTTTCTTTTGAACGAACCTGAACCGGATGCGGAAAACAAAGAATACAACGACCAACTAACGGCTCAGGCGTATACGAAAGGAAATAATCTATGGATTAATACTGCTACCGGAAACAAACCCATCACTAATGATACTGATCCCGCCATTGTGAATGGTCAAAAAGTACATCGTGAAGAATTCGGAATTCACAAAGGTACTTTCTGGTCGCCATCGGGTGAATTGCTGGCTTATTACCGAATGGATCAAACGATGGTAACCGACTACCCTGTTCTCAACCTGGACGAAAAACCTGCCACTGCCACTATGGTGAAATATCCTATGGCAGGTGGACTCAGTCATCGTGTAACAATTGGCATTTACAACACTGTGACAGGCAAAACCACATTCCTTAAAACAGGAGAGCCGGCAGATCAGTTTCTGACGAATATTGCCTGGTCTCCCGACAACACCAAGCTATATGTGGTAATATTGAATCGTGAACAAAATCATTTAAAATTTAACAGGTACGATGTAGCAACAGGTAATTTTGAAGCCACTTTGTTTGAAGAAAAAGATGACAAATATGTGCATCCGGTAAATGCTGCAAGTTTTTCGAAAAACGGTAAAACATTTGTGTGGCTCAGCCGGCGCGATGGGTTCAATCATTTATATCTGTATGGCACCGATGGTAAAGTAATCCGTCAGCTTACAAAAGGCAACTGGGAAGTCGCCGAGTTGTTGGGTTGGGATGCTTCTCAGAAAAAATTCTGGTTCACTGCAGCAATTGATAAGCCTATCAATAAAGACGTAGCCTTTGTTAATGTTGAATCGGGAATGATGACGAAAGTTACCACTCGTGAAGGGGTTCATAAGGCAAAGCTGAATGCTTACAACAATCAGATCATCGACGAATATTCCTCTTATGAAATACCACGCATTTACTCCATCGTAAATGAAAAAGGTGCTGTTGTTAGTGAGTTGCTGAAATCGGCTGACCCATTGAAGAGTTTTATCCCGGTGAACCGGAAAATTTTTACCATTAAAAACATTGAAGGCGATGAACTCTATTGCAAAATGGTAACGCCTTTACCGCTCGATTCTACCAAACAATATCCGGTGATAGTGTATGTATATGGTGGTCCGAATGTACAGTTGGTGAACAATACATGGCCCACCGGAACCGATATGTGGTATCAATACATGGCACAACGGGGCTATATTGTATTTACTCTTGAAAACCGTGGCACTCCTTACCGGGGAAAAGCTTTTGAACAGGTCACCTTCCGAAATCTTGGAGAAAAAGAGATGAGTGATCAGATTGCCGGCGTAAAATGGCTGATGCGACAGTCTTTTGTTGATAAAAACAGAATGGGAGTTTATGGATGGAGCTATGGTGGTTTCATGACAGTTTCTCTCATGACACGACATCCAAATGTATTTAAAGTAGCTGTTGCCGGGGGCCCTGTAATCGACTGGAGTTACTATGAAATCATGTATACAGAAAGATATATGGATACTCCGATCGAAAATCCTGAAGGGTATCAGAAATCGAGCCTGTTAAATTACGTTGAAAATCTGAAAGGTAAAATGATGCTCATTCACGGCACATCCGATGATGTGGTTGTTTGGCAGCACAGCTTGATGTATCTCAAAAAGGCTGTTCAGAAAAATGTTCAGCTCGACTATTTTGTTTATCCGGGGCACGAGCACAATGTAACCGGCCGCGACAGGGTACATCTGTTAAATAAAATATCGAATTACTTTTTTGAAAATTTAAAATAGGAACAGGATATTTAAAAGCAAAGTTCTATTTCACCTTTGGTAAGGAGAAATAGAACTTTGCTCCTGAACCCGGCTTCGATTCGAGCCACATGTTTCCACCTTCTTCCTCAATCATCTTTTTGGCAACCGGAAGTCCGATACCCGTACTTTCGTATGAATTATCACCTCGCAGTGTTTGAAATAGGTCGAATATTTTCACATGATCAGCAGGGTTGATACCCGGTCCGTTATCAGATACCACAAAGTTGATGGACTCATCATTCTCAATCACGTCGATATCGACCTCTCTGATTTCTTTGTCGTTGTGTTTGATGGAATTACTTAAGAGATTTTGCAAAACCTGACTCAGTACAATTCGTGTTCCCTGAATCTGAGGGATATGCGTTCTTATATTGAAGCGTGTCCTATTATCCACTTCAACCATTTCAATAACATCCTTAATGAGCTCATCGAGATTGATCCATTCAGCCTGTGAACGTGTGGTTCCGGCCTTGGAATATTCCAGAACTGCTTTTATGAGGTTCTCCATCTTGATGATCTGTTTGTCCATGAGCTTCAGGTGAGTCATTCCCTCCTCATTAATGGAATTACCACAATCCTCACGAATCCAGGATGCAATATTACGGATGCCTCGAAGAGGAGCTTTCAGATCGTGTGAAACGATATAGGCAAACTCCTTCAACCTATTGTTCGACTTCTGCAATTCAGCAGATTTCTGTTCAATAATTTCATTCTGCACGGCCATCCATTCATTACTTCTAATCAGTTCCATTTTCGAAATAATCATCGATTTCACCGAATGGTAACGGAACACTACCATGGCCATTGTAAATACTGCTCCTGCCAAAACCAGCAAACCTCCTTCGGAAAGAAAATCCTGAAGGGGCATTCCGGAATAAAAGCTATGAAATACCAGGTTGACAATTACAAAATAAATGATGAATACTATGGCATATACCGGCGACCACATCAATACCATGCTGGCACCTACAAAATCAGCCATGTAGGCCAGTGACAATTGTTGTATGATTGAAGAGTCGGCCAGTGAATAGAAATAAGCATCCTGAGTGGTTACGGCACCAAGAATCACGAGTCCTGCCAATTGAGGGCGTTCCTTCATGAGTGGTTTGTAAAGCAGACAGGCCGTCATGAATAAAGAAACGACGACCCTGAGTACCATGAACTGTTTCCAGTGTTCATGCAGTGTCATAAAGTCAACCAAACCAAAAATGGGGTTCAGAATAATTGCAATCACAGTACCTATTGAAAGGTATTTGCAAATGATTTTATTCAGCTCATTGCTCCAGCCCTGGGCAGGGAGGCTTTTTGAAGGAGTAACTGATGAATTCAAAGGTTGTGTATTATTTAAATGAGATTTTCTCGTTCCCGTTTAACGTTACAAAGGTTCAGCCGGTTTTGTAAAAAACAGGGATAAAAGCACATCTCACCTTACAAAAACAGAAAAAGAGTAATCGGTCTATTTTACGCCGGTAACCTTAGAAAAGAAGCTTTCACTGATCGATAAATTGTCTCTGAAGTAATAAACACCGCCCCATTTGTAAACAATTCTTGAAAAAATGGTCACTTTATCGTTTTTCCTTACAGTAACGCGAGTAATGGTGCGGTTGGCTTCCGGAATTTCTTCAACCGATATTTCGGGTAAGGTCTCGTATTCGGGCTCCTTTGCTACCGGTTGAACTGGTGATGGCTTTACAGTTGGTGGTGGTTCCGGTTTAGCTTCTTCTCCTTCGATTCCTTTGGCTTTATCAGCACCCTTGTCAAAGCCTTGTTTGGGAGTGGCATTTGCAGTTGGAAAATCGTCTTTTCCGGTACCTCTGCCGGGGGAATTACCCGGAGACTCTGAACCTGATTTGCCGGTTGGTCCTACAGGCGGTTTTTCGGTTCCTCCACCCGATGGTTGAGATGAAGGTGGGGTATCGTTTCCTGAACCTGCAGGATTTGCAGGCCTGGTATCGGCACCACCGCCTGCGTTATTGGCTGTAGTGTTTTTATCAGCCGCTGCCTGTGCTGCTGCCGCCTTCCGGGCCTCTTCTTCCTCGGCTGCCTTAGCTTTCGCCCGCTCTTCGGCCTCCATTTTAGCTGTTGCAGCAGCGCGCTTCTCCTCATCCATGCGGGCCTGAGCCTCGCGCTTCATACGCTCCTCCTCAGCTTTCTTGTCTTTTGCCGCTTGCGCCGCCTGGGCACGTGCTTCTTCAGCTGCCTTTTTATCGGCTTCTGCCTTAGCTTTCGCATCAGCCTTTGCCTGTGCCTCAGCTTCTAATTTTTTCTTCGCTTCATCCTTCTTTGCCTGCTCGGCCAGAGCCTGGGCCTCTTTCTGCTTCTGCTTGATCTCATCCTCTGCAGCTTTCAATGCTGATTGAATCTGCTTGGTATAATCAGTATCGTAATCAAAGTCATCAATGAGCCGGTTATAGGAAATCTTACCTACCGGCTGGTTGAAAATCACAATATTTACTCCATCGTATTGTTTGAAGAGATTGACTTCAAAATTGAAAGGGTAAAATCCCTGAGCAGCCCGGTCACCCGGAGAATTAGTGTTTAAAGCAATTTTCTTGGTGATGTATCCCGGTTTGCTGAATGAAATCACATAATCGCAATTGAGTTTCAGGTCGAGGTCAAACTTGGATGTTCCTGGAACTGAATTAGTTTCGCCTGTAGTGGTATTTTTTATCACCACTGAAACGCCTTCAAAATCACCGTCTTCAATTTTTAGTTTGACAGGGGTTTTCAACTTTTGTTGAGCTGCCGCAGGAAGGGTTAGGACGAGTAAAAATGGCACAATAATCGCATAGCACCGCCAGTTAAACAGTGAATGGGTTAGAATATGTTGCCGTTTGTTCAAGAAGTGCTTCAGAAATTTTGATTCAAAGATAATCAGTAGTAGGGATCAATATCACTTCCTTTTGCTGAGAAAGATGAACATCGGTTAATAACTCGTAAACTGAAATCAAACAAACATACCAAACAATCGTGAGGTTGCTTAAATTTGATGCCTGTAAAATTAATGTCAACCATGATTTCCAATCCCATACGTACTTTAACGGTTCTGGTTACCTTGTTGGTATACATTTCCCCGCTAAGGGCACAGGAAATCTCCATGGAGAAAACATTGGAGTATATCAACCGCAAAATAGGCCCTACCGGCACCATCGACGTCATTCACGGCGTTATCATTGCCAAATTTTCAGAGGGTGTAGAAATTTTCAGAGAAGATCAGGTGCTTTGCAAATCGCTTGACCTGAACTCAATGAATTACGATGCTTCGCAGAAAGTGTTTTACATCAACTGCAACGGAACATCAAAATGTGTCGACCGTCAGTTGTTTATCAAAAAAATCCAACGTGATTATGCCCGATTATCATTCCCGGTGAACCTCGACGCGAAAGGAGTTGAAGGCATGAAGAAAGCCTTCACTCACATGATAAAGCTGGTGTTGGACCCAAAGTATAAAAGTTCTGAACCCTTTGAATGATGATGACAAAAATCTGTAACCGATTGGCATTGCTAATCACTCTGACATTTATCTTTAGTAGTGTTGCGGCGCAGGATCCAAAAGCTCTTGAGCATTTTAAAGCCGGTGATGTTTTTTACCGGAATGCCGACCATGAACAGGCAATCACCGAATTTAACAAAGCCATTGAAATAGATGCGGGATATGTGAATGCCTATTTACAACGTGGCTTTTGCCGCAATATTCTGAAAGATTTCACCGGGGCAATTGAAGACTTTTCAAAGGTCATTTCCATGGAACCCAATCACCGTTGGGCATATGTCTCCAGAGGAAGTGCCAGAAACAAAACAGGGGAATATCAGGCAGCAATCGATGATTTCAATAAAGCACTGGAACTCGATCCTACCGATCAGGAGGCATATAACAACAGGGGCTTCTCGAAAAAGCTGATGGGCGACAAAAAAGGAGCCTGCGAAGACTGGAATACTTCGAAAAAGCTGGGCAATGAGGAAGCCAAAATCATTCTTAAAAACAACAACTGCAAATAAATCAGTTCCACCACCACACTAAAAAAAAGTCTAATGGATACAAGGATCAGCCTGCTGCTTATCAGTTTCATAGTCACTTTAAATTTCTTCCCAAATCAGTTCGCTTCATCTTCACAAGAAGTGGAAGACAAGTATGCAGAGTGCTTGAAAAAATCGAGTTCCTCATGGGGAAGCAATTGTGGAAGCTGTTACAACTCTTCAAAAAGTTACCGCATCAATCTCAAAAACACCTGCACCGAAAAGCTTGATGTGAAGGTGGCTGTTCAGGAGCGATCCATGAAATGGAAAACATTTAACCAAATCAATCTTGCACCCGGCGACACTATCAGCGCATATGCCTGTGAAGGAACCGGTAAGTACGTGTTCTGGACCAGAAAAGCCGGCGATAACAACATTATTTTCCCGACAGATGCTGAGATAGAAACTCAGTTTTCACCAAAGAAATAAATTCCAGATCAGTTCTTCTCAAGAGTGACTGTTTCTCCTTTTTCAGGGATGTAAATATTTCTGAACCCGTTATCAAGCAATTTTTCCTTGTAAGAAACCATGGTATCGTAGTCGCCGTGGACTAAAAACATTCTTTGAATCTGAGCTTTATCCTGACAAGCCAGGTAGGCCATCATCTCCTTGTAATCACCATGTGCACTGTAGGCATCAATTACCTCTACTCTGGCCCTTACATCGTACTCTTCACCAAAAATACGGACTTCCTTTTCACCTGCCCTTAATCTTCCTCCAAGGCTGGTAGGTGTACAATAACCAACAATCAAAATAGTATTCCTGGCATCCCCAATGGTGTTTTTGATATGATGTTTAATCCTTCCTGCTTCAGCCATACCACTGGCGGAAATAATGATGCATGGTTCCTTCAGATTGTTTATCGCTTTTGAGTCCTGGACATCGGTAATGAAGAAGAGATTACGGAAATAAAAAGGGTTCTGATCGCCTTTGGTCATATATCCTTTCAGTTCATCGTTGTAACATTCGATATGCTTTTCAACTATGCGTGTGGTTTCAACTGAAAGGGGACTATCAATAAATACTTTGATGGGAGGAAGTTTTCCCTCCTGTTCCATACGATCGAGAGCATAAATTAATTCCTGGGTTCTGTCGAGGCTAAATGCCGGTATTACCAGTTTGCCTTTATTTTCGACACAAGTTCTCACGACAATATCAAGCAATCTTCCCTCAGCATTTTTCACAGGTTCATGCAACCGGTTTCCGTAAGTCGATTCACAAATAATAAAATCGGCCTGTGGGAAAGGCTGTGGTTTACGCAGAATCTGATCGCCGGGCCGACCGATATCGCCTGAGAAAAAAACACGAGTGGATTTTCCATTTTCGGTAATCACCAGATTCACGGCTGCACTGCCAAGCACATGCCCTGAATCGGTAAACTGAAATGTAATTTCATCATTAATGCGGTACCAATGAAGGTAGTCGACAGGAGAAAATAATTTCATCACTCTGGCAGCATCCTCTTCGGTATAAAGCGGCTCCAGTGGCTGCTCTCCCCTTTTGGCTCTCCTTTTATTGATATACACCACATCAGCTTCCTGAATTGAACCGCTGTCGTGGAGCATCAGTTCACATAAATCAATGGTTGCAGGAGTGGCAAATATTTTCCCTTTGAATCCTTCCTTCACCAGCCGTGGTATCAATCCCGAATGATCGATATGAGCATGGCTCAGAATCATGAAATCAATTTCTGAAGGCTGAAATCCGAAATGACGGTTCAATTCATCCGATTCAGCTCCCATGCCCTGAAACAAACCGCAATCGAGTAACAGATTGGTGCCTGAAGCGGTGGTAAGGAGGTGTTTGCTGCCGGTAACAGTGCGGGCAGCACCATGGAATGAAATTTTCATAATATCTGATTAGGAACAACGAACGAAATCTGTTCAATTTTACTGCTAAGAAAACAATTCTATTTAATAAATTCGCAGCTACGGCCAATAAAATCGCCTCTCAAAAAGTTAATCAGTTGATTACTACAAGTTTTTATGAAATATAATCTGGGAGTACATTGCTCGGTTTCGGGCGGACTCGAAAACGCATTTACTGAAGCCAAAGAACTGCATACAGACGCCATGCAGATATTTACCCGCAACCAGCGGCAATGGGAAGCTAAACCGATTACGGAAGAAGAACGGAGTACCTTTCTGAAAGCGTCAAAATCATCAGAGATGGGATACCTTTTCTCCCACTGTTCGTACCTCATTAATATGGCTGCTGAAAATGAAGATATCCGGCTGAGGTCGGTCAGCGCCCTTAAACAGGAGGTGGAAAGATGCACTCAACTGGGACTTCATTATTGTGTTTTGCATCCCGGCGCTGCAGGCAATCAGGAGATGAATACTGCGATTGAAAAAATTGCTGCAGGGCTACGTGAAGTACTGAAGGCAACTGCCGGAAGCAAGGTGATGATACTGATCGAAAATACTGCGGGCCAGGGATCATCGGTAGGTGGCCCTTTTGACAACCTGCGGCAGATTTATCAAGCAACCGGAAGCGACAGAATCGGATACTGTTTCGACACCTGTCATGCTTTTGCAGCCGGCTATGACATCAGAACCGAATCGGGTTGTTTAGAGACCCTTGAAAGTTTCGATACAATATTAGGTCTCGATAAACTGAAAGTTTTTCATCTCAACGACAGCAAAGGAGAGTTGGGAAAACACCTCGACAGACATGAACACATCGGCAAAGGCAAAATTGGTACTCCTGCCTTCAAAGTGATTATGAAGCAATTTCTTGATAAACCAAAAGTACTGGAAACACCAAAAGAAGATGACTGGGACAATATCAATTTACAATTGCTCAGGTCTTTTGTTTAAGTAAAACCTTTCTCAACCTTAATAAACAACTGCACTTATGTTTGACATGCTAGGTAAATTAAATGAAGTTAAAAAGGCAATGGATGAGATGAAGGCCCGTCTCGATTCTATTTCTGTTGATGGTGAAGCCGGTGAAGGCAGTGTTAAAGTAACAGCCACGGGCAATAAGGTCATCAAATCGGTGTCGATAGCAGACAAGTTGATGCAGGCCGACAGAAAAGAAGAACTGGAAGAATTGATTGAGCTGGCAGTGAACAGGGCACTTGACAAAGCTCAAAATCTCTCTGAAACTGAAATGAAGGCAGCAGGAAAGGGGATCTTACCAAATATTCCGGGACTTTTTTAATCAGCAATCAATCACCAGTTCATCCCAGGCACATTTTATGTGTGCAGGAAGTTCGGCATCCACATCTCGGCAGTTTCCCAACTGATGTGAAATATGGGTGAGGAATGCCTTGTCGGGGTTTACTTTGTTAATCACTTCGAGTGCCTCATTAAGAGTAAAATGCGAAACATGAGGCTCTCTTCTCAGCGCATTGATGACCAGCGTTTGTGTACCTTTCAGCAATTCAAATGAAGCTTCAGGAATGTGATTGGCATCGGTAATGTATGAAAAGTTACCTATTCTGAATCCGAAAACCGGCAACCTGTAATGCAACACCGGAATGGGAATAAAGCTGATTGCTCCTATCTGAAAAGGTTTTTCATCGATTAAATGCAGTTCAATTTCAGGCACACCGGGATACTTGAAATCGGCAAAAACGTAGGGAAATTCGCGGTGCAAAGCCGTCTCTACATTCGTACTGGCATAGAGGTGTACTTTTTCTTTGTGAACATAATTGTAGGCCCTGATGTCATCCATTCCCGCAATATGATCTTTGTGTTCATGGGTAAAAAGCAATCCGTCGATACGGTTCACTTCTGACCGTAACATTTGCTGCCTGAAATCAGGTCCTGAATCGATCACTACACTGGTGCCATTTGATTCAATGAGTATTGAACTTCTCAGCCGTTTGTCGCGACTATCGGTTGAAGTGCAAACGTTGCATTTGCATGCGATAACAGGTACGCCCTGTGAAGTTCCGGTACCCAGAAAAGTGACTTTCACTCAGTGGCCTCCTCCAAACTTGACTGTTTATCGAGCTGTTTTTGCAACTGATGAAATTTCTCACCCTCCAGTTGAACGGTTGAAGAAATGACTTTCAGAATCTCGAGAAGGGTGGTAATGCGGCTTTCTGTTGAAGCAAAACGGTTTACCACCACCATCTTACGATCTTCTATGATGCAGTAACCTGACTTAAAATTGCCTTTTTCGTAACGGATTTTGTAGGCATTTTCTTCAAAAATCTCTTCGATTTTTTTTAAAAACTGAGGGGTATATTTGATCATAACAGTAATAAATCCGGGGTGTCCGGTATTGCAAAGGTATTGCAATTTGTGAAATTCGGCACCAGCAAACGGGCGACTTATTCACACACTACATTAATTGCTGATTATCATATAATTACAACTCCGAAACCTTATACGATGCGTTACGTATCCGATTGATGGAATCAATTATTATTTCTTCCTTTGCACCTTCTAAATAAGCCGGGACCATACGGCACAACTTTCTTAAAATTAATCACTGAATGAAAATAGGAATTCCGAAGGAGACCCGGGAGCGCGAGAACAGGGTGGCCCTATCTCCTGATGTTGTGAAAAGTCTTACAGGCTCCGGATTTGAAATTGTCATTGAAAGCGGTGCCGGAGACAATTCATATTTCCCGGATGCACTTTACCAGTCGGCAGGGGCACAAATTGTGCAGGATGCTTCAGGTTTGTATTCCGGCTCCGATATCATTCTGAAGGTGAATGCTCCACTTCCTTCAGAAATTGCAAAAATGAAAAAAGGTGCTGTACTCATTTCGTTTATGTGGGCGGCAACAAATCCTGAACTGGTAGCAGCATGCGAAAGTGCAGGTATATCAAGTTTTTCTATGGATGCCATTCCCCGCATTTCCAGAGCCCAGAAAATGGACGCATTAAGTTCTCAAAGCAATCTGGCTGGATATAAAACAGTTTTGCTGGGCGCCAATGCGCTTGGTAAAATTTTCCCTCTGATGATGACAGCTGCCGGCACTATTAAGCCATGCAAAGTGGTTATCATGGGTGCAGGTGTTGCGGGACTTCAGGCTATAGCCACAGCAAAAAGGCTGGGGGCAATTGTGGAAGTTTCCGATATCCGTCCCGAGACCAAGGAACAGGTGGAATCGCTGGGAGGAAAATTCATTGAAGTGAAAGGCGACGATAGCATCAAAACCGAAGGCGGATATGTAAAAGCTGTTTCAGAAGAGTTCCTCAGGAAACAACAGGAGTTGATATTCAAACATGTTTCCGAAGCCGACCTGGTCATTACCACAGCACTCATCCCAGGAAAAAAAGCACCCGTTCTTATTACAGAGGAAATGGTGAAAAATATGAAAACGGGTTCTGTTATAGTTGATATGGCCGTTGAGCAGGGCGGAAATTGTCCTTTGAGTGAAGTGAATAAAAATGTGGTGAAACACGGAGTGATGATCATTGGTGAATCCAATCTGCCAAGTCTGCTGCCGATGAATGCCAGCGAACTTTATGCAAAGAATGTTCAAACCTTCCTGTTGCATCTGGCTACCAAAGATGGCTTTAAATGGGAAATGGAAGAAGAGATTACAAAAGGCTCACTCATCACACATAACGGAGCCATTGTTCATCCTTCAGCACAAAAAAAATAAATTAAAATCCGTTAACGAATAAAATGGAAGCAATCATAGATTTTATAGGTAACCACAAAGAAGTATTTTACTTCGTCATACTTTCCATTTTCGTCGGAGTGGAAGTTATCGGAAAAGTTCCGACAGTACTGCACACACCATTGATGAGCGGTGCCAATGCCATTCACGGTGTTGTTATTGTTGGTGCCATCATCGTAATGCTCGATACCGAGCCCGATAATGTTCCTGCTTTAGCACTGGGATTTCTGGCTGTCGTGCTTGGAACGCTGAATGTTGTAGGTGGCTTTGTTGTTACCGACAGGATGCTGGAAATGTTTAAAAAGAAAAAGTAAGTATTGATTTCCGAAAGTTAAAAAAGGATTTATGATTCAGAATGTATTAGAAATAGCATACCTCATCGCTTCAGTAACTTTTATTCTGGGGTTGAAAATGATGAGCAATCCCAAGTCGGCACGCAAAGGTAATCTTGTGGCTGCAGCCGGAATGGCCATTGCCATTGTCGGAACAATTTTTCTTTATCAGAATAGTTCCGGCTACACTTCCCGAGAAGGAATTAAAATGGGACTCATTTTTGCAGCTATTTTGGTTGGAACCATCATCGGATGGATGACAGCCAAAAAAGTGCAGATGACAAAAATGCCTGAATTGGTTTCAATGTTCAATGGAATGGGTGGTGCCTGTGCAGCATTAATAGGCTTGATGGAATTTCATCATAATGTCGGAAATACCGGTCCACAGATGGCTGTTATTCTTGGAATGATTATAGGAAGTGTTTCATTTTCGGGTAGTGTTATTGCCTTTCTGAAGCTGAATGGCACCATGAAAAAACCGGTGCGTCTTCCATCTTACAACATCCTTAATACCGCTATCCTCATTGCAGTGCTTGCATACGGTGCCTATATGATTTTCAGCGGAACCGAGAGCAGCATGTTGCTGTATCTTCTCTTTGCTGCAGCTTTATTTTACGGAATCATGTTCGTTATCCCAATTGGTGGGGCCGACATGCCCGTGGTGATTTCGCTGTTGAACTCTTTCACAGGTCTGGCAGCAGCATTCGGAGGATTTTTATACGATAACAAAGTCATGCTTACCGGAGGTATTCTGGTTGGTTCTGCCGGAACCTTGCTTACCATTGTTATGTGTAAAGCAATGAACAGGCCGTTGTCGAATGTTATTTTCGGTGCTTTTGGTGAAAGCAATGCCGCTGCTGCGGGAAACAGTTCTGTGAAAGGAAGCATCAAGGATATTTCTATTACCGATGCAGCGGTGCTTATGAATTATTCGAAAAAAGTAGTCATCGTTCCCGGATATGGTTTGGCAGTTGCTCAGGCGCAACACGTCATTCATGAACTTGAAAATATACTCGAAGAAAGAGGCGTTTCAGTGAAATATGCAATCCATCCAGTAGCTGGTCGTATGCCGGGACACATGAATGTTTTGCTTGCTGAATCCAATGTTGATTATGGCAAACTCGTTGAGATGGAAGAAATCAATCCCGAGTTTACATCAACCGACGTGGTACTGGTTGTAGGGGCAAATGACGTAGTGAACCCTGCTGCAAAAACCGATCCCTCCTCTCCTATTTATGGAATGCCAATTCTGGATGTTGAAAATGCCACTCACATACTTGTAAACAAGAGATCGATGAATGCCGGTTATGCCGGAATCGAAAACGAACTCTTTTACAACCCTAAAACCAGCATGCTTTTCGGTGATGCAAAAGATATGCTCACCAAGTTGGTAACCGAGCTGAAAGCCATGTAAATCACCCTGTTTGGGTTAATAATCGGGTTTGAAAACTTTTCAGGCCCGGGCTTGTTTATTCCTGCACTTTATTCGGGCATTTATTATTTTTGAACCATTAATCAATTACACCTGCCATGAATGTGGATGAAGTGAAAGCTATGATAAGACTTCTGGATGATTCAGATCCTGAAATCTTTGACCATATCCGCGACCGCCTGGTTTCCTTTGGCAGGGAAGTGATTCCGGTACTGGAAGACGCCTGGAGCAGCGCCTTTGATCCCTTGTTGCAGGAACGAATTGAAAATATCGTTCATAAGATTCAGTTCGAAGAGATCGGAAG
>ERZ650309.594-NODE-594-length-17809-cov-5.785231_pt1 | contig 17809 bp, 13 predicted proteins | sample MGYA00376245_ERZ650309 | MGnify/ENA primary metagenome ERZ650309 (study PRJEB26733, sample SAMN07839294) | wastewater metagenome | biome: urban; feature: wastewater treatment plant; material: waste water | place: USA: North Carolina | collected 2016-04-26 ...
CAACGCGGTGGCAAAGGCTGTTTCAGTTGCCACGATGGCGGACAGCATTATGGCCACACAGTGTTCAGCGGCGAACCCGGCAGCGAAGGCGGCGGTTCCTGTCGCAAATGCCACAATCGCGATGATGGCAAAGTTACCCCTTCGTCAGGGTTGAACTAACCCGCTTGTTACCAATTCGGAGAATTCATGAAAACTCTTGCCCTGTTTGTTTCTGTTTCAGTGTTGTCGTTTGCCGCGTTGCTTTCCGGCACGATTCAAACTCCACAAGTCGAACCCGCTGACATCGTTTTCAAAAACGCCAACGTGTACACGGCCAACGACGCTCAGCCAAAAGCCGAAGCCATCGCCATCAAATATGGCCGCATCGTGTTTGTCGGCTCAAATGTAGACGCCAAGAAGTACGAAAGCAAAAAATCGGCAAACGTCAGGGACTTGAAAGGCGCGACGGTGGTGCCCGGAATGGCCGATGCTCACTATCATTTTTCCGGAGTCGGTTTTCGCGAAATGAATCTGAATCTGGAAGGCACCGTCAGCCTCGACGATTTTCTGGCCAAAGTGAAAGCGCGCGTTGACAAAGCCAAGCCGGGCGAATGGATCACAGGTCGCGGCTGGATCGAAACGTTCTGGAAGCCGCAGGCATTTCCGACGCGCTGGGATTTGGACAAGATCGCGCCTGCAAACCCAGTCTTTTTGACGCGCGCCGACGGTCATGGAGCCGTGGTTAACAGTGTCGCTTTGCAACTGGCGAAGATTGACAAAAACACCGAAAGCCCGTTCGGCGGCGAAATCATGCAAGACAAGCAGCGCGGCGAACCGAACGGCATGTTGCTGGATCGCGCGCAGGCGCTGGTTTCGCGCAACATTCCGTCCGCCACCAAAGCCGAGTTTGAACAAGCCTTGTTGCTGGCCGACAAACGCAGCACTTCGCTGGGCTGGACCCAGGTGCAGGACGCAGGAGTCGGTTGGGATCAGATTGAACTGGTTAAAAAGCTGTACGGCGAACAGAAACTGAAAATTCGTTTGTACGAAGCCATTCGCGGCCCAGGCGCGGATGCGCAACGCTTGCTGCGCGAAGGCGCTCAAACCGGTTTGTACGACGGAAAGCTGACCATTCGCACCATCAAAGTCAGCATCGACGGCGCGCTGGGATCGAAAGGCGCGGCGTTGCTGGACAATTACGCCGACCACGACACCAACGGTTTCCTGACTTTCAAAGAAGAGCAGGTTGTGCCGATGCTCGAAGAAGCGTTGAAGAAAACCATTCAGGTGGAAACCCACGCCATCGGCGACCGCGCCAACCGCACCATCCTGGATTGGTATGAAATGGCGTTTAACGATGTGCCGATGATTCTGCGAATGGATCGCAATCCCCCACGCTGGCGGATTGAACACGCGCAGATTCTTTCGCCCACCGACATTCCGCGCTTTGCCAAATTGGGAGTGATTCCTTCGATGCAACCTTCGCATGCTATTGGCGATTTGCACTTTGCGCCGAGCCGGTTAGGAATGAAGCGGCTGGAAGGCGCGTACGCCTGGCAAACGCTGATCAAATCCGGCGTGGTGATTGCCGGAGGTTCCGACGCGCCGGTCGAACGCGGCGAACCGATGATTGAATTTTATGCGGCGGTTGCGCGCAAAGACCAAAAAGGATTTTCCGGCGAAGGCTGGCATCCGGAAGAAAAGGTCACACGCGAACAAGCGCTGAAAATGTTCACGACCTGGGCGGCGTATGCGGCGTTTGAAGAAAAACAGCGCGGCACAATTGAACCGAACAAATGGGCTGACCTGACAATTCTTTCCGCCGACATCATGCAAATTCCGGAAGCCGAGATCCTGAAAACCAAATGTGTGATGACCGTCATCGGCGGCGAAATTGTCTTTGACGCGACCATCAAGAAATAATCTTACCTGGCGATTTCATTCAGCTTGAAGGCGTCGAAAAAGACTCTGCCCGTCAGCAAGCACGGCGGGTCAGGGCAAGGCTGGCGCTGAAAGCGAACGGTCACCGCTTCGGTTTTGGCCGAAGTGGTGAACTTCAATTGCTCTTCGCGCCAATCACTGGTGCCGTTGGGCAACGGCTCTTTTGTTGCGCGCAGCCTGCCGGGATCAGCGGCGTCAACGGCTTCCAATGTCAGCATGCTCCAGCCACGTAACTCTTCCGTTTTGAATGCATAGCTCAACTGGTAGACGGTCGAAGGTTTGACCATAACGGTTTGTGTGAAAAAGGTTTGCGGAGCGTTTTCTCGCACTTCAAACCCCAAACGCAGTGACTGTTTGCCTTTGTTGGGCAACTTGCGGTCGAGCGAAACTTTAAGGCCGCTCATCATCGGGATTCGCCAATTCAGAAACGGCACTTTGGAATCCAGTGAAAGCGGATTTTCGAAGTTTCCGTTTGCCAGCAGGGAATCCGAATCCGGCACAGGGCGGTCGGGCATCAACGCTGAATTCCAGACTTCGTAAGCTCCGGCCATCTGACCGGCGTAAAAAAGCGCTGAGGAAACCTGTTGAGCTTCGGCGATGGTGTGCGTCTGTGTTTCGCGCCAGACAGCCAACGCATCCTGAGCGCGATTGCGGCCCACCAACAAAGCGATCATTTGCGAACGCGATTCTCCTGTCGGAGCCAATGCCGAAGCGATGGCACGCCCGTCGCCTTGAAACGCTTCCCACGCGTAATCAAACACCAGCGGCAACGCCGACGGGCGTCCGGCCAGCGCAATTTTTAGCTGATTGAAAGACGCCTGGCGGTCGCCAGTGCGTAACAAAAGATTCCCCAATGCCCAACGCGGCTCGAAATGTTTGGGTGCCAAAGAGATCGAACGCTCCAATGCCGCTCGCGCTTCGTTGGAAGCCCCGCTACGATCCAGCGCGCGACCTAGCGCCAGCCACGCGCGATAATCTTCGGGGCAAAGTTCAGTTGCCGAACGCAACTCCGCCACTGCCGTCGTCGCTCTGTCTTCATTCAGCTCTTCGTTGGCCGCCGCGATGTATACCGCACCGCGACCCAGATGAGCCAGCGGGTCACGGTCAGCCAGTCGCACGGCGGCATCTGCGCCCTGAAGCCTGGCTTCCGATGACAAATCCGGGCTTCGCTGCACAAAGGTGATGAAGCTGTCGCCAATGGCTGACCGACCGACAAACCATGTCAGCCAGCCGATTCCGGCCAGCACCAAAACCAAAAGCAAAAGACGAACTGGAAGCGGACCAATGGGTATCGTGTTCATGACAACGCGGAGACTACAGAATCCCACGCCTCACGACAAGATCAGAAACCGGCTGAACCTCAATAAAGACTTGATGTTAAACAGATTGACAGCTTTCAAGAGCATCGGCGATACTTGCCGTACCCGTTCGGGAAACCATCGCTAAACCTTTGAAATCAAGAATTCCGACAGATTCAGCTTCGATTTCGCTGTTGCTGTTAGTGTAATAGGCTTGCGGAATTTGAAACGGCGCTGCGTTTGGAAATGGCCTGATTGATGTTCGGAATATTCAAGCAAAACTCCCCCAGTGAAAGTCAGATAAAATCAAGAACGGGCTAACTGAGAAGGCCAGGAGTATAGTCTGTCAGTCTGTAACATGCCCCTGGCGTCCTGAATGCAATAGGAAGCTGGTTGGCATGATTGAAAGGAAGTTTATGTGGGGTAGAAATTTCAGAGCATCGGTTTTTTTGGTTGTTGCCTGTTCGATCGTCACAGTTTTTGCTTCGGCGCAAACGCCGATTCCTCCGACACAGCCGTCTGATCAGCAACCCGGTAACAAGGCATCCGTTGTTAGAAACTCCGTTCCGGCGGTGACGCAAGGCAAGGATCAAACCTACCGCGTTGGCCCAGGAGATGTGCTAGATGTTCGTGTATTCAATCAGACTCAATTGAGTGGAGAGCGGCGCGTAAATGAAATCGGACGCATTAGTCTGCCGTTTCTGGAAGAGATTCCGGCTGCCTGTCTGACCGAAGCAGAACTGGCGCGACAGATTGCCGAAAAATACAAAAAATTCCTGCGCGATCCGCAAGTCAGCGTCTTTGTGAAGGAATACAAAAGCTTGCCGGTCGCCGTCATTGGCGCGGTGAATCAGCCTGCGCGGTTTCAATTGCAGCGCCGCGTCAGATTGCTTGAATTACTCTCGCAAGCCGGTGGGCCCAGCAACCGAGCCGGAAACCTTATCCACATCATTCACAGTAACGATTACGATTTTTGTCAGACCGATTCTAAAACCCAAGAGGCCAAACAGCCGGGACAGGAAGAGCAAGCCGATACGATTTCGATTCTCACCGCGCTTTCCACGATCAGCCTGCGCGATTTACTTTCGGGAAAGCTGGACGCCAATCTGTACATTCAGCCGGGCGACATTATCAGCGTTCCGGAAGCCGATCAGATTTATGTTACCGGAGCCGTCAACCGGCCGGGCGCGTATGCTCTGACGACCAAAATTACGCTGACCCAGGCAATCGGGCTTGCAGGTGGCATCAATATGGAAGGCGCAAAAAATCGTGTGCGCCTGGTTCGCCAGGATCCCAATTCTGACAATCGCTCGGAAGTGGTTTACAACCTTGGGGACATCACCAAACGAAAAATCGAAGACATCGTGTTGTTGCCGAACGATATTATCGAAGTGCCTAATTCGATGATGCGCGCCGCTTCACGCAATATGCTTGGAGTCAGCATCAGCATGCTCAGCGCACTGCCATATTTCATTATTCGGTAACATAGAGGATAGAAGGAGGTCGGCTGCCTGAGAGCCTGAAGCAAAACGCCGAGATTGTTTATGCACGAAGAAAACAAAAATAAACTGATAACAACTGAAGAGGCTGCGGCGTTGATGGATTTGCGACGTGATTACGTGTATGGCCGTGGCCTAACCGTGGAAACAGAGCAGACTCATTTGCGCGATTACTGGCGAATCATCCGTCGCCGGTTGTGGGTTCCGATTAGCGTCGTCATTGTCGTCGTAACCTTGGCGACCATCTACAATCTTCGTTTGCCTGACATTTTTGAGGGCACAACCCAGGTGATGCTCGAACGCGAAGACCGGATCGTCAATCTGAAAGATCTACAGGTCAACATGTCCGGCGGAGATGATGCGCAGTACATCAACACTCAACTGAAGATCATGCAAAGTCCGGAGGTCGCTTTTCTGGTGGCCAAGTCGCTTGATCTGGAACACAACAGCGATTTCATTCCGGGCTATCGCCCCGCCAATCGAAATCCACAGGCGCCCGAAGCGCTGGAAGTTACCAACGGCGAAAGCGATGATCAGGCCGATATACAGCGCCTGGAAACTTTGACTGACACGTTGCTTGCCAATGTGGACATTAAACCAGAGCGGGAAACTCGCTTGGTCAACATTTCTTATCGCCACGCCAACAAAGAATTGGCGCGAAAAATCGCTGACACCTGGGCTGAAGCGTATAAAAGAAACAGCTTTAACAACCGGAAAAAATCCAATGACAGTGCCGGAGTTTTTCTGGAAGAAAACATTGCCGATTACAAGCTTAAGCTAAAAGAAGCGGAAGAGAAGCTGTTGAATTATCGCCGCGACAACCAAATTCTGGATTTTGGGGAAAAGGAAAGCACCGTTTCTGAACGGTTGGTTGCGCTCAATCAATTGCTGCTGCAAGCTGAAACTGAGCGGAAAAACGCTCAGCTCACCTACGACATGAGCCGAAACGTCGCCGACGTGACCACATTGCCTGAAGTGCAGCGCGACCCTGTGGTGCAAGAACTCAGCAAAAAAATCACCGAATTGCGCCAGCAACGCGAACAGTTGCTGGTCGAATTCACGCCGGAATGGCCGGACGTGAAAAAGGTCGAACAGCAGCTTGCCCGGTTGGAAGGCGAGCTGCGCGCATCGCATCAACGCATCCTGACGACTGTCGAAAACCAGTACCGCACGGCGATGCAAAAAGAAGATTCGCTGCGCAAAGCGTTCGCGCAACAGCGCGCGGAAACTCTGCAACAGAATGAAGGCGCAATTACGGCCAAAATGCTGCAACAGGAAATAGACACGAATCGGCACATGCTGGATAACCTGTTGCAAAGTCAGCAAGGTGTCAAAGTCTCAGCAGCCGGCCTGTTGAAACCGATGGTTCAAATTACCAAAAGCTCTCCGTTGCCGCGCGCTCCGGTTGCGCCGAAACGTGCGCAAAACATTTTGCTGGCGGCGTTGCTGGCGCTGTTGGGCGGAGTCGGTTTGGTTCTGTTCCTGGATTATGTCAACAACAAGATCGAATCCGTGGAAGACATTGATCGTTACATGAAGTTGCCCGCGCTGGGAGTCATCCCGGTTCTGCAAGGAGCCGGTAAAGCAAAACGGTTGTTGGGTGGGAAAGCCAGCAAAGAACTTGCTCCAGCCGGAATGAGCAACAACGGTTCTGTAATTTTGACTCAGGTAGACGCCAACTCATCCATCGCCGAAAGCTACCGCCAACTTCGCACCGCGTTGTTGCTATCTTCGGCCGGACACGCGCCGCGAACCTTGTTGATTACCAGCAGCCAGCCTGCGGAAGGAAAAACCACTACCAGCGTCAATACGGCAATCTCCTTGTCGCAAACCGGAGCGTCGGTGTTGATTGTTGACGCCGATTTGCGCCGTCCGCGTGTTCATAAAGTTTTCGGTCTCAAAAACAATGCAGGCTTAAGCAATTATCTGGCAGGCGATGGCGAACTGGCTTCGCTGATTCAGGTTGCCATGCCCAATTTGTACGTCTTGCCCGTCGGCCCGCTTCCGCCCAACCCTGCGGAACTGCTGGGGTCTGCCAAGATGAAAAATCTGGTCGAAGTGCTTTCGACAAACTTTGATTATCTGGTGATTGATTCGCCGCCGGTGTCTTCGTTTGCCGACAGTTTGATCCTGTCGTCGTTGGTTGAAGGAGTCATTATCGTCGTCAAAGGCGGCGTCACTCCGCGCGAAATGGCGCAACGCACCAAGGCTCATCTGCAATCCGTCGGCGCGAAAATTCTTGGCGTAGTCATTAACCAGATTAAGCTGCAACCACACGATTATTATTATTATTCGACTTATTACAGCCGGTATTATTACGGTAACGGCAATGGCGAAGGCGCTGCTGAAGTCGAAAAAGAAACTGTCTAAGATGGTTTCATTTCTTGACGCTGAAATTGGATCGTTATGTTGAAACTCAGGAAGTCTTCTTCAACCGAAGTTTCCGTAATCATACCGGTTCATAACAGATCCCGTGATCTGAACGAATGTTTTCAGGCGTTGCTGGCGCAGGATTATCCGCGCGACAAATTCGAAGTCGTGATTGGTGACGATGGTTCTGATGAAGCCATTCTGGATTGCGTGGAGGCAGCGTGGGAACAAGGACTCAAGATTACGTATGTTCGCCAGGAATGCGGTGGGCCGGCTTCAGCCAGAAATCTCGGCATACTGCAAACTTCCGGTTCCATCGTCGCAATGACAGACAACGATACTTTGCCGGATCGCGCCTGGCTCGGGCAGTTGCACTCAGCTTTGTCCGAAGCACCCGAAGCGGTCGGGGTTGAAGGCAAAGTTTGTGCGCCGAATGATTTGGAGTTTCTGCCGTTGGGAGAAGGCCCGATCAACAACGCCGGGAGCGTGTACCTGACCTGCAACTGCGCCTACCGCCGAACTGCTTTATTTCAAGCCGGTGGCTTCGACGAAAGTTTCCCTTACCCTGCTTACGAAGACACCGATCTCGCTTCTCAACTGACTAGGTTCGGCCCGATCCTCTGGCAGCCGAAAGCCGTGATATATCACCCGCAACGCCCGTTGACGTTGCGCGCGGTGCTGAAAAAACTGACTCATTGGGAATACGTGCTGATCACTGCTTTCCGGTACGGATATTTTGCCTGGCCACGGTACAAAACGAATCATCCCAGAATTCGCGCAATTCTCTTGTCCGTGATTGCTTTGCCGTTATCCAAATTGAAAGATGCGATGAAATGCGCCATCGCGTTTCCATCTGCTGCCGTGAAATTGATTGCCTTCGGAATGATGGAATGCCTCGGAGCCTTGGTGTTGGTGCTGCCAAAAGCTTTATTCAGTGATTATAAATCCAAAGCGATCCGAGGCCGATATTTAAGCTAAACAAGACCAACGCAGAGCTTTCAACTTATGCCGCTTCAGGATCAGCCATTAGTCTTCATTGTTCTACTCAACTACAAAACGCCGTCTGTGACTCGACGCTGCCTGCTTTCCCTTCAAAGCCTGACGTATTCGAACTGCCGCATTCTTGTCGTTGACAACGATTCCGAAGATGGTTCGGCCAACGATCTGGCCAAACAGTTTCCACACCTGACTGTGATTCAAACCGGCGCGAACTGGGGGTATTCAGGGGGGAATAACTTGGGAATGGAATATGCCATTGCTCAAGGGGCCGATTACATCCTGATCCTGAATCCGGACACCGTTTTGGCCAATCCTGTGTTTCTCGATGAGATGGTGCATTACCTCCAACGAAATCCACGCGTTGGCATTGCTGGCCCCAAAGTGTTTTTTCAAGACACCGGCAGGGTTCAAAACACGGTTTTGTTTCCGCCTGGATTTTGGCGGAATGCCGTCAACTGGTTTGCTTACAGAATTGCTCCCGGACGATTTGAGCTTTCCGGCGACAAGGTCGTTGACGCCCAGGTTTTGAACGGAGTTTGTTTGCTGATAAGAGCGGAATGCTTGCAGCAAATCGGGCTGTTCGACGAACACATCTTCATGTACATCGAAGACGCGGATATGGATTACCGCGCGCGTCAACTTGGCTGGCAAGTGCAGTACCTGCCGGTGGACAGTGTGATCCATCTGCAAAAACAGGAAGGGTACAACATGACCGGCGAAGTAAGTTTCCTGCTCAAGCGCAATTCGGTTTACTACCTTTGGAAAATTGGTAACCGGCTGGACGCAGTTGCCACGTCGTTGTCTTTCGTCGTTTTGCTTTTCGTTCGAGGTCTGTTGAAGCGAGATTTTGTGCAGCACAGCAAGTTGTGTAAGAAGTTGATTGTCGCGTCTTACACAATCTTTCGCGGGAAATCTGATTCCGGCTTTGGCCTTCCTTTCACTCGCCGGGAATTCAAATGAGGCCATAAAGTTGCTCGGAACAATCCCGTCAAGTTCTCTCGTTATCCGGTCGAATTCATTCATCTAAGGACTGGTAAAAACTGATGGCAGAACTTTTCGACAGCAATCGTCCGAAGCCGAAACGAACTGGAATGTTTGGATTGCCGCGTGCCGCTCGACTGGCGATTTACTTGCCGGTCATCGCGGCGGTTTTCTTTTTTGGATTGCGTCGGGTTGAACATTTCATGACGCATCACCCGGTTCGATATTCACCAGGGCCGGAATGGGCTGTGCCTGCGAATGGCGAAGACGTTTGGATGAACGTCGCCAATGGCGAACGCATTCACGGCTGGTTTCTGAAGTCTAAAACTCAGCCCTCCTTGGCCACGATCCTGCATTGCCACGGCAATGGCGGCAACATCACCAATACAGCCTGGTACGGAGACAAGCTGACGGATGATGGGTTTGATGTTTTGGTATTCGATTACAGAGGGTACGGGCGCAGCAATGGCGATGTGACAGACGAATGGGCGCTCGATGCCGATGGCGACGCGGCGTACAACTATTTGCTGACCGAACGCGGTGTGAAGCCGGAAAAGTTGGTGTTGTATGGAATGTCGTTAGGCTCAACAGTGGCGATTGATGTGGCTTCGCGAAAGCCGGTGGGCGCGTTGGTGGTTGAATCCGGCCTGAGTTCCGCCGACGAAATGGGAGCGCATGCGTTGCCGATCTTGCCGGGGTTTTTGCGAATGCTGGCCAAAAACCGGTTTGAATCTTCGCGCAAAATCGCCAACGTGCATTGCCCTGTTCTGGTCGTTCACGGCACGAACGACCAAACGATTCCAGTCGAGCAAGGGCGCAAATTGTTTGATTCTGCCAAAGACCCCAAACAGCTAATCATTATCGAAGGTGGCAGCCATAACCTGGCTGGCCCTGGCGGAAATGGCTATCGCAATCAAGTCACTTCTTTTATTCGTGCCGCATTGACGGGGAAGCTCAACTGAACTTTGCGTAAAACTCTACTACTCGAAAGGAGAAATATGGCCACCACGAAAGCCCGCTCAAAGAAACCATCACCCGACACAGGAACAGAACCCAAGGCGGATCGCCCGCACATGCCCGGTTATGGCGTGCCGGTAGGCAAGAAAGGAATGCTTGCCTGGTCGCACGTGACGGAGCGGATGACTGCTGCGCAAAACTATTGGGTCGCCACGGTCAGCCCCGACGGACATCCGCACGCGACTCCGGTGTGGGGATTGTGGGTGGATGACAAGCTGTATTTTGGCGGAGGCCCTGCCACCAAACGCAGCCGCAATTTGCAGCAAAATCCTGTTGCATGCATCCATCTGGAAAGCGGTTCAGACGTGCTCATTCTGCACGGCGAAGTGCGTCCTATTGCCGGTCTTGCTCCGGAACTAATTGCTCGGCTGATTGATCTGTCGGGAGAGAAATACGGCTACAGACCGAAGCCGGAAGAATACGAAGCGCCGGGAGGATTTGTGTTTACTCCCGGCGTCGTTTTGGCCTGGACGCAATTTCCGAAAGACGCAACACGGTGGACGTTTACTCAGGAAGTCTGACCATTTTGAGCAAGTTGGGATCAACGGAACGCCAACCCCACACGGACGTTGAGAAAATGAGATGAGCCTTCTTGTAAGAAGACGTTGTCGCGAAATTCGACGCGCAAACCAACACGCGGCTTAAACCAGTAATTGACTCCACCGCCGAAATTGGCGCCGTTCGCATAACCGCCGCGAAAGAATCCGGTGTACCCGCCCGTCACAAACGGCACCAGTTTTTCGGACTTGCTTGAGTTCAAAAAGTGATAGGAACCGTTGACGGAAAAGATGCCAAGCCCATCCCCAAAAGCTTCAAATGGGGCGATGTAACCCACTTCTGCGCCGATGCCCACTCCGTTTTTCAGCACGCCTTCACCGCCGCCGCCAATGTGCAAGGTTCCCCCACCGCCGCCTGACGTACCGCCGGGCGCGGCAAAGACATAACCATAACTGTGACCGTTGTCGTTCGTTGCCTGCTTGGCTTTTGGTGAGGCAGTTTGTGCCGCAACCGCGAGCGGCAACGAAATCAGGATGAAGAAAATAACAGTAATGTGTCGCATATAGTTCTCCGTTGTTAGGTAATGAATTTGTGGATCATAAAATTGTTGAAGGCTGAGGACGCTGTCTGGCTATCGGGCGTTCAATCTCCGTATGCCAGGTATGCTATGTAAAGAATCAGAAAGGTCACGCCTACTCCGATAGCCACTCCGATTGCGATTTTCGCTCCGGTTGAAAGGTTGTTGCCTTTTACTGACGTGACATTAGGGTATGACACTTCAGTGGTTGCGCCAGTTTTGGCGTCCGCAATGACGAAAGAACTGTCATGGATCTGGCTGACGTAACCTTTCAGTTTGGTTTTGTCGCGCAGCTTTACTTCGATGCGGGCTTCGGGGCCGATCCCGAGTTGGGCGATTCCGGTCTTTACCTTGGACGTAAATTCCGCCGCTTTTTCTTCTTTGGATTTGGCGAGCGTCATTGGCGTTGTGCTCAGAGAAAAGATCAGAGTGCCAACAAGCATTAAGACTAGATTTCTTTTCAACATGGTGTCTCCTAAACTTGAAAAACTGCGGTTAAGTTCCAGTGCAATCTTGTGTTGAACCATTGCTACGAATGAGTCGCCGGACTAAAATCCCTCGTGCTTTGTTGGCTTAACGGCGAACCACAACGCAATAATTTCAAACGATTTAAATGAGTAGCCGGAGCGGAACTGTTGGCCAACTCATCCGCTCGCGACTACCTTTGGACTTCACTTTTTTGCTCCGTCCACTAAGACAGGCGCCGTTTGCGTCTGAAAACTGCCAAAGTTGTAAATAATATTTTTTCGCTCTGAGGAGAGAGAGAAATGACCGAACCTGCTTCGCCGCCAATCCCCGAAGTCACAGGGTTGCTGATGGCCTGGGGAGAAGGGGATCGCGCCGCATTGGAACAACTAACCCCAATGGTGGATGTCGAATTGCGTCGCATTGCCGAAGCGTACCTGAGCCGGGAATCTGATCACATGCTGCAAACTACTGCTCTGGTCAACGAAGTCTGGATGCGATTAATTGATTGGCAAAAAAGCAGCTGGCAAAGCCGCGCTCATTTCTTTGGCGTGGCGGCTTCGCTGATGCGCAAAATTCTGGTGGGCGAAGCTCGGCGGCGCAGGCGATTGAAACGCGGCGGCAAGGATTTTCAAGTTACCCTGTCCGAAGTAGATTTGGCCCCATCCGGCAAACCGCCTGATCTGATTGCGTTGGATGACGCTTTGGATGCATTGGCCGAATTCGACGAGCGCAAAAGCCGGATAATCGAACTGCGATTTTTCGGTGGCTTGTCGGTTGCCGAAACCGCCGAGGTGTTGAAATCTTCGGAACGCACCGTGGCGCGCGAATGGGAATTGGCCAAGTCCTGGCTGTATCGGGAACTCAGCAACGATTCGCCGGCATTGTGAGGTGGCAGGGAGGACCGAACCCATGGACAAAGATCAATGGCAACGGATTGAGACAATTTTCTATGCGGCAATGGAATTGCCACAGGCTGAACGCGAGGAATTTTTGCGACAAACCTGTGCGGGCGATGACACTTTGCTCAGGGAAGTCCGAACTCTGTTGGAAGCGAACCGGCGGACGGAAACCTTTCTGCCTCCTACAGCCTTGCCTTCAACCCCGTCGGGCGCGTCGTCCATGCGAATGAAGCATTGTCCGAAATGCGGGAAAATCTATTCTACGCTCACGCGGGTTTGTCAGGATGATCGGGAAATTCTTTCCCTGAAAGATCCCTATCATTTGCTTGGAACCACGCTGGTGGACAAATACAAAATCCTGGCGCTGGTCGGTGTGGGTGGAATGGGAGCGGTGTATTGCGCTCAGCATCTGGGAATTGATCGTCGTGTCGCGCTGAAAATCCTGCAACCGAATCTGGCCATTGGCAATGAATACGTCATGGAACTGTTTACGCGCGAAGCCAAGCTTGCCGGACGCCTGACGCACGAAAACATTGTGGACGTCAAAGACGCAGGCCAAACGCCGGATGGCATTGCCTACATCGCCATGGAATGGTTGGAAGGGCGAACGCTGGATGAAGAACTGGCCAGTCAGGGACGATTTGATTTTCAGCGCGCCATTGGCATCCTGCGGCAAATTGCTGCGGCGCTTAGCGCAGCGCACGCGGAACGGATCATTCATCGCGATTTGAAGCCCGCGAACATCATGCTTCTGGATACGCCGGATGGGCGTGATCAGGTTAAGGTGCTGGATTTCGGCATCGGCAAAATCCTCAGCGAAACCACAGCCAACTCTCCTGTTTCCGCGTTGGTCGGAACGCCGCAATATGCTTGCCCGGAACAACTGACGGTCGGCGGCCATGTGGATGGACGTTCGGACATTTATTCGCTCGGCGTGATTTTTTACCGCTTGCTCGGCGGGGAATTGCCGTTCAAGTGCTCTTCGATCAGCGAATTGTTGCAACTGCAATTAACCGGCACGCCGCCGTCGCTGTTGGCGATCCGTCCTGAGACTCCCCCGGAAATTGAGGCGCTGATCAATCGCATGATGGCGAAAGATCCTGTCGAACGACCTCAGAGCGCAAGCGAATTGTCCAGACTACTGGATCGGATTCTGGCTGAATTGAAAGTTTATGAATCAGCCAGAACAAATGTTGGAGCAGCGAAGCTTTCGTCACCTGAGTTGAGCCACGTGAGTGTGCCGGAAACGCGCGTTTTCCAGACCAAACCTGTTTGGCGAGGCAAACTGTTTCTGAGTTCCGCGGTTGCGCTTGCGATGGTGATTGTTGCCGGGATTTATGGTTTGTATCGCTATCGCGTTCAGCCTGTTTCGGTAGAGCGGAATTCTGCAATTCCAACGCCCACAGCTTCACCGTCTCAATCAGTGCCGACGGTGGAACCCACGGCGACTCCTGGTTCCGAATTGGTGGCCGGCAAAGGGGTTTTGCCCTCTCCGACAATCAATCAAGCGCAGTTGCTGGCCAATCAGAAAAAGGCTGCCGAATTGTTGAAACAAGCACAGGCGTTGTACAAGCAGGGAGATTATCAAAACGCACTTCGGGCGTGTGATGAATCGTTGAAATTCAATCCGCGTTTAACCGAAGCTCGCCAGCTTCAACAGAAGATTACGAAAATCCAGAGAATACTGAACAACCGATGAGCGAATTTCCTTCTTCCCACTGTGGAGGTGTTTATGGCTCGAATTATTTTGTTCCTCACGATCTTGGCGAACCAGCTTTTCTTGTCAGCGTTATTCACTGCTGCATCGCCACAGCTTGATTTACAGTTGGTGTCGGTTGGCAGTTTTCGTGTCACTGGCGTTCAAGATGACAAGCCGCTGACGGAGCAACAGATTGAAGCTTTACTCGACGTCAAGATGGAAGACGAACAACTCGCTCGCCAAATTCTTCAGCGGGGAATTAGCTTCAGACTCACACCCGAAAGGCTAGCCGGGTCGCTGGCACGCGTTGGAGAAAAAACCAGGCAAGCGTTGGAAGAGAAAGAAGAGCTTGCGGCGTTCAAGGAATTTTTCGAGGAAACCGATCGGGCGCGGCGGCTGAAACTGAGCAAGGAGCTTCTGCAAAAATATCCCAATAGCGTGAATAGCGCGAAAGTTACGGCGGAGCTTCGAAACGCCGAACTTGTCGAGTTTGAATTGGAATTTCGGACGTTCTTCAATAAACCCGACGCCGCTGGATTGGAAAAAGTCCTGCCGCTGGGACGTGGTTTGTTGCAACGAAATCCGGATGCTGTGGTGATTATGCAAGTAATTCCACGGCTGGCTGTGGCTACGGGCAAGGGAGTTATCGGCAGTTTTTATGACAACCTGGAACAGGGCCGCGAATATGCGAATCAAGCGCTTAAGCTTCTGGAAAGTCCATCGCCGCCTCCCGAAGTGAATCCTCAAACTTACGATCAAATCCGTGCTGCCAATTTGTCCCTGGTTTACCAAAGTTTGGGGCTGTACCAATTGCGGCAATCGGTTCCCGATCCGGATCAGGCAATCGCACTGCTGACCAAGGCTGTCGACCTGGCCTCGAGTTCAAAAGGCGGACTCAGCGCCAATGATTCCATCACCTTTTGGCTGCGCGCGTTGGCTCGCGATATGAAGCTTCAAAAACTGGGCGATGATTTTCGTCTGCTTTCCAAAGAACAACGTCTTGGCAGGCAGGGGCAAAAGTTATGTGCCGACATGAATGTGTTAATCGGTCAACTGACTCCTGATTACCTTCAGGTCATTACCCTCAGCTCTCGCGCCGATTCTTCCCAGGCCGCCCAACTTTCCCAATTGAATGAACAAGCTAGCGAAGCGATCAATTTGCTGACGACTGGTGCTCGTTCCTGTCTAGGAGCGCGCAGCGGTTTGATTGGAACACTGCCGGAAGAAGAAAAGCGCGCCGCGTTGATTATCGGTGTCGAAGATTATCTGGATCAGCAGGCAGGCAAATTTAACTTTGCGGCGGCTGATGCTCGCGATTTTGCCAATGTCCTGATCCAACATGGAGGCTTTCGCAAAGAGCAGGTTGTGTTGCTGGCCACGGGCGAAGCCGCCGATCATCAACCGATTCGCAGCCTAATCCTGCGACAACTGGCGGAACTGCCCAAACGTGTTCCGCAGGATGGGTTGTTGCTGATCTATTTTGCCGGGCACAGTTTTGAACAGGGCGGGAAGTCGTATTTGCTGGCTGCTGATTCTTTTACCAGCAGCGAAGATATTCTGGCGGACACCGCAATCAACGTCGAACAACTAAAAGAAAAAATCCTGGCCAGCGGAGCCGGGCAGGTCATGCTGATTTTCGATGCATTCCGGCGAACCCCGGTCAGCGACAGTCTGGTTCGCCAATTGTCGTTTGATGTCCGCAAAAACGAAGTGACGGCATTCGCCACACTGTTGTCCGCTGGCGCAGGTCAGCGCTCTTACGAATCCACGGCCAAAAAACATGGCGCTTTCACTTCCGTGTTGCTTGAAGCCGGCAGAGGGAAAGCTGCCAGCAAGGCTCGCGGCGTAACGTTGGAAGACCTGATCAAATACCTGCAATCCAACGTCCCGCGCGAAGCGGGAGCAAGCGCCGAACAGTTGCCGCTGGCGAAGGTAGAAGGCTACGAAAAAGAAGACTTGGTGGTGTTTCAGGCTGCGAACACCGCGCAAGCCGAAACGCGCAAACCCACTCCGTCCGAACTGATTCGCAATTCCAAAACCATTCAAGTGCGGCCTAGAAGTGTGTATATGAACAAGGCTGTGCTGGAAGCGGAACTCCGCAAGGTGCCTGAATTCCAAAACCTGAAGCTGACGTTTGCAGAAGAAGGAAAAGATGCGGATTTGGTGATTGAAGTCAGGTTGCCGTTTCTAACCTGGACCTGGAATTACACCGTGACGCATCGTCCAACAAATACCAGCCTGCTTTCAGGCAAAATGGGAGGCCTGACGGACAACAGCGTTTCTCCCAATCTAGCCAAGGTCTTGGTGAAAAACCTGCTCGACCTGCGCGATCCGCCTCAAAAAAAATGATGCGCCCGAAGCTTCAGGAATCGAAAACCATGCTGGCTAAAATCTATTCTTGCCCTCAGCCGCTTCGGTGCTAGAATCCGCGCCGTCTTCGTCAAGCACTCAAGCATTACTTTTGCCTTTTAACTTTTGCCTTCCTTACTTATGAGCCTGCTCAGCATCCACAGTTTTGCTGCATTAAAAGTGGCGCGATATGAAATCCGTTTGCGCGCGTTGGAATCGGCGCAACTGCCCGCTTTTGCCGGGTCGGCATTGCGCGGAGCGTTCGGCCACGCGTTAAAACGTGCTGTCTGTGTGATGCCGCACCGCGATTGCCAGCGCTGTCTGGTTGTCAGCCGCTGCATTTATCCGACCACCTTCGAACCGGAATTCCCCGCGCACTTTACGCGCTGGCAAAAAGAATTGAACGCGCCGACGCCGTTCGTGTTGGACCCGCCAGTTCACCGGCAGAGAGTTGGCACGGAACCGCGAGCGGCAACGACCGACTCAGAAACCGCCGACCGCCGCCAGCCCAAATGGGAACAGCATCGGCTGCTGAACGCTGGCGATGAAATCACCTTTGGCCTGACATTGCTGGGACAGGCCATAGATCACCTGCCGTTCATCGTCCTGGCCATCCACGAAATGACCCAGCGAGGCATCGGTTCCGGCGTCAACAGCTCAACCGTCAAAGAAGATTCTTCTGCCAACCCCGACGCTGTTGCTGACGCGCGAAGCTGGCCCAAACGTCCGCAATTCGCTTTGGCCGAAGTCGCCGTGATTGATGCCGACAATCAGCGCCGGACGATTTACACCGAATCATCCCAGCGATTGGAATCGCCCGCCGAAACTTCGTCCAATCTCGGCCAGTTGATCGCCGCGCGGTTGCCTGCCGTTCAATCGGGCGAACCTGACCAGTCTTTGCGGCTGCAATTTCTGACTCCTGTTCGGATCAAGGTCGAAGGCGATCTGCAACCGCGAGCCGGGTTCGATCTGATCGTTCGCAATCTGTTGCGCCGGGTTTCCATGTTGACGGCGCTTTATGGTCAATCGGAACTGGCATTGGATTATCCGGCGATCATTGCCCGCGCCGCCGAAATCCAGACGGTGGAATCGCAATTGCGCTGGTGGGATGTGCCGCGATATTCCAACCGCCAGCACACCAAACTGAAAATGGGCGGGTTTGTCGGTTCAGCGCTGTATCAGGGCGCGGCGCTGGCGGAGTTTCTGCCCCTGCTGATTGCCGGAGAAATTCTGCG
>ERZ650309.595-NODE-595-length-17804-cov-5.202321_pt1 | contig 17804 bp, 13 predicted proteins | sample MGYA00376245_ERZ650309 | MGnify/ENA primary metagenome ERZ650309 (study PRJEB26733, sample SAMN07839294) | wastewater metagenome | biome: urban; feature: wastewater treatment plant; material: waste water | place: USA: North Carolina | collected 2016-04-26 ...
ACCCGCGAGTGCGGACGACCCGCGCGATGGCTGGACAGTAGTCGATACCGGCTTCGGCGTCGATGCGACGCGGGCGCTGTGGCAACAGCACTTTGCGCAGACGATGGGTGGCAAGCCGCTCAAGCGCATTGTGGTGACCCACTATCACCCGGATCACCTGGGCAACGCGCAATGGCTGGCTGAGCACTTCGCCACCTCGCAGGGCGCGATCATTGTGGAAATGAGTCTGACTGAACTGCTCGCTGCGCACAGCGTGGCTGAGGGTAGTGGCGCCTATCAGCGCAGCAATCTGGCGGCGTTTTTCCGGGCGCACGGCCTGACCGAAGAACAGATTGATGTCACGGCCAATCGCGGCAACACCTACAGCTTTGGCGTGCCCACGCGCCCGCCATGCTGCAACCGCATCATGCCGGGCGATACGGTGGAAATGGGTGGCAAGTTCTGGTCGGCGATCGGTGGTTACGGTCACACCACGGAGCACCTGAGCTTCTACTGCGAAGAGTTGAAGGTATTGATCAGTGGCGACATGCTGCTGCCGAAGATTTCCACCAACATCAATGTGTGGCCGGTGACGCCACTTGCTGACCCGGTGACTGACTACGTGAGTTCGTTGCAGGCATTCAAGTATTGCGAAGCCGACACCCTGGTGCTGCCGTCGCATGGCCTGCCGTTTAGTGGCATCGCGACACGCGTGCAAGCGCTGGAGACGCACCACGAAGACCGCATGAACGAGCTCTACGGCGCCGTCGCCGAAAGTCCAAAAACCGCAGCAGATCTGATCCCCACGCTGTTCCGCCGCAAGCTCGACAATCACCAGCTCTTCTTCGCCATCGCCGAAGCGGTAGCGCACGTAAATCACGGCTGGCGAATTGGGCGGCTCACACGTAACGTCGGTGACGATGGTCGCATCCGTTTCGGACTCGCGGCCTGATCGGTACTGACCCGGTCAGCCCAATTCGGTCCGCCAAGGGGCAGCCAACGCCGTCAGAACCACGGCGTAGGGTGCCAAATCTTCGACTTTCATGCTTTTCACCGCTGAAGCCCAATGCGTATGCGGGTTGCATCAAAAAGCTGTTGCAGCCCATCGCCTGCGTCCACAGCCGCGCTCGCAGTGCTACGCACCTCGCCGCAGTGCTGACGACGCGCGACCATAGCCACGGCGGTGCCAGGCTGGGCGGTCGGTCGACGGGTGATGGGCTACTGTTTCGCCCGCAGCTTCGTGCTGCCGCAGCAGTGCAATGGTGAAGTCGATGAACAGTCTGGCTCGCGGTGTCCGCCGCGCGCTTGCCTTGTAGAGCAGGTTGAGCGGCGGACCGCCCTGAACCTCCCAGTCCAGCAGTACCGGCACCAGCCGGCCGCTATGCATTTGCGCGCGGATGGTCAGCTCACTGAAGCGGCCGATGCCTTCGCCGCCAATTACGGCGTCCAGCACCACCTCGCGGGCATTGCTGATTAGCCAGCCATTGACCGGTACCGACACCTTGTCGCGGTCCCGCTCAAATTCCCACAAGTCAAGCACGATGCCGGGTGGATTACGCATCAGCAGGCAGATGTGCTTCGTCAGTTCGTCGGGGTGCCGGGGAACACCGTGGCTTGCCCAGTACTCGGGTGCGGCGACGATCAGCGTACGGGCCATGCCGAGTTTGCGGTGTATCAAATCCTGACCCGCTTCCGGCCAACCGTGCAGCAGAAGTACGTCTGCGGCGGCAGCGTCCGCGTCACTGATGCGATGCACGGTACGAAAGTCCACCTGAATGTCCGGATAGCGACGGTGAAACTCCGGTAGCGCTGGCAGCAGCAGGTGATGCGCCAGTTGCGGGTGCGCGGCAACCACCAGCGTACCGCTGGGGCGTACAGCCGAGCGCGCCAGCGCAGTTTCGGCGGCATCGAGATCACTGAGCAACGGCCGGCAGCAGTCGAGATAGGCATCGCCGCTGGTCGTGAGCTTGACGCCCTGTACGCTGCGATCGAAAAGAAGCACCCCAAGCTCGCGCTCCAGCGAACCAAGCAGCTTCTGCACGGCCGGCACGCTCACTTCCAGCCGCCGCGCGGCGCCAGTCAGGCTGCCCTCCTCGGCAGCGGCGATGAAATACTGTATGGCCCGCAACTTGTCCATGACATCTCCTTGCCACGCCGAAGCATTAACTTTTGGTTAACGGCAATTTTCGCCGCCGGAATATTCCCGGCGCAAGCACTTGTCTCTACATTGGCAGCATCGTCTCCGCTCTTCCATGAGGTTGCCATGAAATCCTTTGTCAAACCACTGTCCGCCATTGCTGCCGCGACACTCACCATTGCCCTTCTGCCTGCCGCTGCGCAGTCGCAGGCCTATCCGGTGCGTCCGGTACGCATCGTGGTGCCGGCCCCGGCCGGTGGGGCCTCGGACACGGTGGCGCGGATGCTCGCGCAGGCGCTCAGCACATCGCTTGGCCAGCAGTTCATTGTCGAGAACAAGGCCGGCGCCAGCGGTGCGATCGCAGCGCAGGCGGTGATGACGGCGCCGGCCGACGGATACACGCTGCTGTGGGCGCAATCGTCAATGGCGGCACTACCCATGTTGCAGAAGAACTCGCCGTACAAGCACATGAACGAGTTGACGCCGGTGGCCAACATCCTCAATTTTGGCTATGCCTTGTATGTCAACAACGATTTGCCGGTCAAGGACTTTGCCAGTCTGGTTGCCCATGGCAAGGCGAATCCGGACAAACTGTCCTACGCCACCGGGACTTTGGGCGAATACATGGCCGGCACTCATGTGTTCAAGGCCGCCGGTGTCAAGGCGGTGCGGGTTCCCTATAAAGGCGGGGCGCAACTGATGGCAGATTTGATCAACGGCCAGGTGCAGGTCAACTTTGGTCCCATCGTCAGCGGCGCGCAACAGGCAAAGGCCGGGAAGATTCGCATGCTGGCCACCCTGCTTCCACAGCGCCTCGGTTCATTGCCGGAGGTGCCGACACTGGCTGAGCTTGGCGTTCCCGCCGGCAACATTCCCACGTGGAATGCCGTATTTGCACCGCCCAACACGCCGCGTGAGGTGATCAATCGCCTGTCGATGGAAATCGCGCAGGCCATGAAGTCTGCCGCGCTGAGGGCCACGCTCGAGCAGCAGGGCTCGCAGCCGCTCGGCTCGACACCGCAGCAACTGGCCGACGATGTCGAAGCCAGCACCCTAGCCTGGCGCAACTTCATCCGCGAATACGACATTCCGCAGGAGCAGTAGATGGTGACCAACTCGCGACCGGCGAGCCGCCGTGCTGCTGCACATCAGTCCGCGCGGCGCCTAACGCGGCAGATCGTCTCCAGTTGGCGTACCCAGGCAATTCACGCAGCGGTACAGATCGGAGTGCTCGATTTGTTGCTTGCCGGGCCGCAACGATCAGCGCAGCTGGCAGAAGGGCTCGACTGCTCAGCGGACGGTCTGCGCCGGTTGCTGCGCGCGCTGTGTGCGTTGGGCATATGCCGTGAACGCGGCGACGATTGCTTTGTTCTCGCTGCCACTGGCAAACTGCTTTGCAGAGAAAACAGCGACGAAACGACTGCCCTCAACTTGCGTGCTTTGGCAATTTGGTGGGGTGGGCCAATGTGGCCGATGTGGGGTCATCTGCTGTACAGCGTTCGTACCGGCGCCAGCGCCCGTACATTGCTCAGCGGTGAGAGCGGCTACAGCCACCTGCAGAATAGCCCGGAAACAGCCGCCACATTTCATGCCGCCATGCGGGCAATGACGGCGCTGATCGCTGGCGAAATTGTCGGGCTAACCCTTTGGCGTGACTTTGCCAGCGTGGTCGACGTCGGTGGCGGTCACGGCGAACTGACTGTCGCGCTGCTTGCCGCCCATCCGCACCTGCGCGGCGCCGTGTTCGACTTGTCGCACGCGCAGGCGGGCGCGGAGGCGCTAATTGCGGGCGCAAGCCTCCAGCAGCGTTGTGGATTCGTGGCCGGCAGCTTCTTCGACGAAATTCCGGCACACGCCGATTGCTATCTGTTGAAAAGCATCCTGCACAACTGGAACGATGAGCGCTGTGCAACGATTCTGGACCTGTGCCGCAAAGCCATGCGCAGGGAGTCGCGCATGCTGCTGGTGGAACGTGTACGACCGGCACGTTTGCGGCCGACGATCCATGACGAGGCACTGGCGCGTACAGATCTCAACATGCTGGCCGGACTTGGCGGTCGCGAACGTTCGCTAAACGAATTTGCCGCCTTGCTACGACCTGCCGGGCTGGCGGTGCAGCGGGTTTACCAGACCGGCTTCGAGTTCAGCGTGATCGATGCGGGCTGCGCCTGAAACTGAAGCGAAGGCCGGCCGGGCATCAGCGACTTTCAGTTTCGACGAATTGCAATGCCTCGGAGTTAATGCAGTAGCGCAGCCCGGTCGGCTTCGGCCCGTCGGGGAACACGTGGCCCAGATGGGCATCGCAGCGGGCGCAGAGCACTTCTGTTCGCCGCATGCCGAAGCTGTTGTCCTCGTGCATCGTGACATGATCGGCGACCGTCGGACGAAAGTAGCTGGGCCAGCCCGTGCCAGAATCGAATTTGCTGTCGCTGGCGAACAGCGGCAAGTCACAGCAGACACAGTGATAGACACCAGTCTTGTCGTGGTCCCAGAAGCCGCCGCAAAACGCGGGCTCGGTACCATGTTTGCGCGTGATTCGGTACTGCTCCGGGGTGAGCTGTGCACGCCACTCGGCGTCGGTCTTGACTATTTTTTCCATGACAGAAATCCTGCTTTGACGCCGTTGGTAGTGGGATCGGCCATGATCCTTACGGCGCTTTCAGGGCATCGGCGGCCAGCCTGTACCAGGCCTTGTGCAAATCCCGTGTGTGGGCCGGCGCGAGGCGGCCTTCCTTGACCACCTGCTCGTAGAGTTCGCGCGCTTCACGGCGACGGCCCGATTCGTCCAGATACTGCGCATAGCGGCAACGGGCCACCGGGCCATTGGCGGTGGTGACGGCGTGCTGGAAGGCCGCATCGGCACTGCCATCGCCCAGACGCGCAAGCGCAAAGGCGTAGCCAAGATCGTCGTCCGGCTGCCGCGCATCCTTGCCGAGGGCGAAGAGGCGCTCGTAGCTGGCTCGCGCAGCGGACCAGCGCTCTGCAAGCAGATTGGTGGCAGCAAGACTGCGCACGAAATGCACATCCTTTGCATAACTGCCACTGGCGCACTCGTCGTAATGCTTGATGGCTTCGTCGTAGCGACCGGCTGCGGACAGTGCAGCCGCCAGCGCAGCGCGGTTGGCAGCCGTCGGCGAGCGCTCGAATTCGGTTTCCGCCTCGCGCATTGCCCGATTGGGATCAACTGCGGCCTCCACTGCTCGCAGTACCTTGCGGCCGCCGCGTGAATAGCGCATCTCCGGCAGGTACTCGCTGATGAAGTAAATCAGGCTGCCGAGAAACGGCGCCATCGTCATGATCATGATCCAGTACCAGGGGCGCCCGGTGCGCAGCACGTGCGTGGCGAAGAAAACGACGATAAGCAGATCAACTACACCAAGGGCATAGGGCATGGCGCAAGCTCGTGAAGAGGTCGGGAGCGGAAAGCAGCCTTATAGCGCAGCCACTTCAACCCGGCAATCGTAGAACGTGGCGCCGCCGCCCATGTCGGCCAGCGCCTGGCTGGTGAGATCGTTGACGAAACCATCGGCGCCGGGATGATTGCGCCAGTGCCCGCAGAGAATGGTGGCGACGCCCGGTCGGGTGTTTTCGCTCAGCCGCATGGCGAGTTGAATGCTGCCGCGACGGTTCCACACGCGTACACGCTGGCTGTCGGTGAGATCGCGGGCTTGCGCGTCGGCAGGGTGCAGTTGCAACGTCGGCGCACCATAGCCGGCCATCAATTCGTCAATGTTGCCAAAGGTGCTGTTCATGGCATTACGGAGCGGCGGCGTGTTCAGTGCCAGCGGGAACTCCTTCGCCACGTCGCTCGCGTCACCTTCGTGCGGTGGCACGTAGTTTGGCAGCGGGTCAAGGCCGCGACTGGCCAACGTTTCCGAATAGAACTCGCACTTGCCAGACAGCGTACCAAAGCCGCCATCGGCAAACGGGGTGATGAACCCGTCCTTTTTCGGGTAGTTCAGACGCAGGAAACCGTCGCGTTCCAGTGCGTCGAAGGACTGGCCGGCGAGCGAAGGATGATTCCAGTCGAAGGCATGGCGGATCAGAGACTCGTCGTCCTCGCCAAAGCAGGGATCGGTGAGACCCATTGTCCGCGCGAGACGACGGAACAGTTCGGTGTTGGGCAGACTTTCGCCGACCGGAGCAATCGCACGCCGGTTGATGACGAGATCGTAGTGACCGTAGCTGCGGTTGATGTCGTCGTGCTCGGGCGAGGTCGTCGCCGGCAGCACAATGTCGGCGAAGCGGGCGGTATCGGTGATGAACACGTCGTGCACGACAGTGAACAAATCCTCGCGGGCGAGGCCGCGCAGCACCACGTTGCCATCGGGTGCAACCGCGCCGGGATTGGAGTTGTAGACAAACAGCGATTTGACCGGTGGATCGTTGGTAACGGTCAGCGCATCGCCGAGCGCATTCATGTTCACCACGCGCGGCAGCTTACCGCCGCGCTTTGGCATCAGATCCGGTCGCTCAAGATAGCCCAGATTCATCGGGTAAGCGCCCGAGGTAGAGAGCTGCAGGCCGCCGCTCGCCTCGCGCCACGCGCCGGTCAACGCCGGCAGGCAGGCAATCGTGCGCGTCGCCATGCCACCGCCACCGTGACGCTGCATGCCGTAGTTGAGCCGGATGGCGGCCTTCTTCGTGGCCCCATAGGCTGCAGCGAGCGCTTCGATGTCTGCCGCCGGAATACCGCAAATAGCGCTGGCACGCTCTGGCGTCCAGTCGGCGACACGCTCTTTCAGCGGCCCAAAGCCGAGGGTGTGGCGAGCGATGTATTCGTGATCGAGACGGTCGTCGCGAATCAATACGTGCATCATCGCCAGCGCCAGCGCGGCGTCGGTGCCGGGCTTGATTGGCAACCACTGATGGCACTTCTCGGCCGACAGTGAGCGATAGGGATCAATCGCAATCAGCCGGGCGCCGCGCCGCTTGGCCTCCTGACAGCGGCTCCACAGATGCAGGTTCGACGTGATCGGGTTGGTGCCCCACAGGATGATCAGCTCGCTGTGTGCAAAGGCCTCAATGTCGGTCCCAAGGCGCGAGCCCAGCGTCACCGTGAGGCCGGCCGCGCCGGCGCTCGCACAGATGGTGCGGTCGAGCTGCGAAGCGCCGAGGACGTGGAAGAAGCGGCGATCCATCGAACCGTACTGCAGCATGCCCATGTTGCCGGCGTAGCTGTACGGCAGGATCGCCTCGGCCCCGTGGTCCGTGATGATTGACCTGAACTTGTCCGCTATGGTCGCGAGTGCCTCGTCCCACGAGATCGGTGCGAACTTGCCTTCACCCTTGGCGCCAACGCGCTTGAGCGGTGTTTTGACTCGGGTCGGGTGATAGGTACGCAGCGGGTACTTCGCGACCTTGGTGCACAGCACGCCGGCCGTGACGCTGTGCGTCGACGAACCCTTGACGTCGACCAGCTTGCCATCGGAAACGTGATATTCCAGAGCGCAAGTGTCCGGGCAGTCGTGCGGGCAGGCGCCCTTGACGATGCGGACGTCTGTCAGATTCGCGGTTGATGCGCTCATTGCGCCGAGACCGCGGCGAACACGGGCTTGTCGGTCTGCGCCTGCACCGCGTCACGCTGCATCGCCGATTCAATCTCGGGATCAACATCGAACGCGGTGTCGCCTCCGTCGAACCGGGCCAGACTTTGTGGTTCGACGGGCTCACCACGAACGGAAGAAAGGCTCTGAAAATCAAACAGCTTCGAATCCGCCAGATGCGACGGCACCACATTCTGCAAACTGCGGAACATGGTTTCGACGCGGCCGGGGAATTTCTTGTCCCAGTCCTCGATCATGCGGCCGACCACGGCGCGCTGCAGATTGGGTTGTGAGCCGCAAAGGTTGCAGGGGATGATCGGGAACTCGCGCTCCTTCGCGTATTTCACAATGTCCTTCTCGCGCACATAGGCGAGCGGTCGGATGACAATGTGCTCGCCGTTGTCGGAGACCAGCTTGGGCGGCATTGCCTTGAGCTTGCCGCCGTAGAACATGTTCAGGAAGAAGGTTTCGAGGATGTCTTCGCGGTGGTGTCCGAGTGCGATCTTGGTGCAACCCAACTCCTTCGCGGTGCGATAGAGAATGCCGCGGCGCAGCCGCGAACACAGCGAGCACATGGTCTTGCCTTCCTCGAGCACTCGTGTGACGATGGAGTACGTATCCGATTCAACAATCTTGAAATTGACGCCGAGCTGTTCGAGATACTGCGGGAGGATGTGCTCGGGGAAGTCCGGCTGCTTCTGATCGAGGTTGACAGCGATCAGTTCAAAGTTCACGGGCGCCACCACTTGCAGCGCGAGCAACAGGTCGAGCAGTGTGTAGCTGTCCTTGCCGCCCGAGAGGCAAACCATGATGCGGTCGCCTTCGCTGATCATGCCGAAATCGGTGACTGCGGCACCCACAATGTTGCGCAGGCGTTTGCCCTCGCGCGTGAGCGAGAACGGCAGCTTGCGCGGTTGCCGCGCTGTCGCTACGGGCGTTTGTGTGCTTTCGGCGACCGACAGAGAAACTTCGGTTGCGGTATTGGCCTGATTCATGCGAGTATTTTAGGCAGGCAAGCCGTGCTGCAGTGTTTCTGCCCCGAAAAGCAACGCTATGGCCACGGCCAGGGTTTGTCGTTCACCGATGCAGCAAGGAGCGAGACGATGCGCCGATTGACCACTTTGTTCGCAGGTTTTGCCACGCTGGCGATGATTGTTGCGGCGTTTGCCACGCTCGCCCAGGACATAACGACGGGTGAAAAGTTCTCCGACAAAATGAGCGCGGAGGTTATCGAGAAGGCGATCTCGGGAGTAGTGAAGCTGCGGACGCTGGCGGCGCCGTCGGCCCGGAGCAATGCCACGCTGGGTGCCGAGCGTGAAGGCAACGGTGTGCTGCTGTCGCCGCGTCTCGTGCTCACCATCGGCTACCTCATCATGGAGGCCGATGAAGTGGAAATCACCGACCACAAGGGCCGCAGGCTTCCCGGCAAAGTGGCGGGTTTCGACCAGGAGACCGGGCTAGGCCTCGTGCGTCTGCTGGCACCAGCACAGGGCGAACCGTTCGTGCTGGGCGACGCCAGGGCACTCAAGGAGAAGGATGCCGTGCTCGCTGCTGGTGCGCGCGGCAACATTGCTCCGGCCTTTGTTACCTCCCGCCGCGAATTCACCGGCGGCTGGGAATATCTGCTCGACAGTGCGATCTTCACTTTTCCGCCGATTGCCGACTGGGGCGGCGCGGCGCTGATCGAGCCTTCGGGCAAGCTGGTAGGCGTCGGCTCGCTGTTTGTTCGTGATGCCGACGGCAAGGGCAAAGGCATACCCGGCAACATGTTCGTACCGGTCGATATCCTGAAACCGATCCTCGATGAGCTGATTGAAACCGGCCAGCGCAAGGGTGCGCAGCGGCCGTGGTTGGGCATCACGACGTTCGAGGATGAAGATGGTGTCAACGTCGGTCGCCTCTCTCCGGATGGCCCCGGTGACAGGGCCGGGCTGGAGCGCGGTGACATCATTGCTGCCGTCGGGCCCACCGCCGTCAAAACGCTGGCTGAGTTCTATCGCGCAGTGTGGGCGCGCGGCGAAGCAGGCGTCCGCGTCCCGCTGAAAGTCATGCGCGGTGACCGGGAATTGACGCTTTGGGTGCGCAGCATTGATCGCAACGGCTTTTTCGCTGCGCGCACCGTGCACTAGAAGCTCACCAGCCTTGCAGCCGTTGTGACCTCACAACGGCCGTTGTCGCGTCGGCCTGCAAATCGCCGCAGCTGGCTAAACCGCCAGCACAACGCAGACCCCGGTTGCCAGTGCGCACCCCCATGAGACCGCGTCACGGGTGGCGAACAATACCGGGTCATCGTCCATCAGGCCCGCCATCGCCAGACGCCACATCCGGGCGAGCCACAGCAGCACTACCGCCACCATGCCCCACAGCCACAGCGGATCGCCGTATAGCGTGCTGACCTGGTCACTCGCCACGTAAAGCGCGAGCACCAGACAGGCGGCAATCGCTGACCCGACACCAAAACCGTTGACGAAGGCTGCGTCTCGCCCCGTGTAGCCACGGCCGGGCAGCGCCTGGTCAGGCGCCAGACGATCAATGTCGGCTGCCCGCTTCAACAGTGCCAGACTCAGAAACGCGAATACGGAAAACGCGGCAAGCCATGCCGAAAGCGGCACGCCAACTGCCACCGCACCGGCAACAATGCGCAACGTGTAGAGGCCAGCCAGACAGAATACGTCGTACACCGGCAACCGCTTGAGCCAGCTGGTATAGCCCGCGTTCACCAGCACATAGGCACCGATCACCGCGACGGCGGCCCATCCGGCGAGCCAGGCCAGCACAAGACCACCAGCGAGCAGCGCCCCGGACGCTAACGCTGCAGGCGCCAGTTGCAGATCCCCGGCCGCCAATGGCCGTCGCCGCTTGCTTGGGTGCGCCCGGTCGGATGCGAGATCGAACAGGTCGTTCACCACGTAGATGGATGAACACACAGCACAGAAGGCGGCGAATGTCAGCAAAGTAGCGTGCCAGGACGCCGCCACCGCCCACTGATGAGCGGCAAGCGGTGCCACGAAGACCAGCACATTCTTGACCCAATGCCGCACGCGCAGCAATTTCAGCCAACGACCGACACCGCCTGCGGCGGGTGTACCCGGCAACCGCTGCCCGCCCGCCGGCAGCAGCGATGACACCGTGAAGCGCTGCGCTGCGTGTGGCCATACAGCGAGGTCAGCGCGGGAATCACCGATGTAGTCAAAGCCCTGTTCGCCAAACAGTGCCACCAGTTGTTCCGCTTTGGTGTGCGCCTTCAGATTGCGTATGCCGTCGGACGCGATCACCCGGTCAAACAAGCCGAGCTCCGCTGCACAAGCTTGCGCCACGAGGTCATCAGCAGCCGTGGCCAACACCGTGGTGCGCCCTGCGGCACGCGCGTCGCGGAGGGCGTCAGTGACCGCAGAATTCCAGGGCAGGCTCGCAATATCCGGCAACGCGACGGATGCGAGCCGGCGCTTGAACGCACTGCGACCACGCAGCAGCCAGAGCGGCACCGCCAGCGGCAGCCACCAGTACCGCCGCCACGCAGCGAAAAATGTCTCCCACAGGGTGTCGGTGCGGCAGAGTGTGCCGTCGAGATCCACCACCAGTGGTCGCAGGTTTGGGGCAGGCATGATGGTCAGCGCGAGTCAGCAGCCATTGACGCAGTCGCGGCAATCGCAGATACAGTGGATGCGAAGGCGCATGCTACACGTAGCGAAATCAACCACCGTCGTGGCTGGCGCCGGGAGGGTCAGTCGTTGACGCGAACGGTCACAGCGCGGTTCTTGCCAGCCTGCTTGGCCCGTCTTATCGCCGCATCAACCCGCTTCAACAAATAGGGCAGCGTCGCCAGTGCCTTGCTATGCGCGCAGGCCACACCGACGCTGACGGTCACTGCGATCGCCTTGCCGTCATGCACCACCGGATTCTCCGCGACCTTTGTCAGCACCCGCGCCGCAATCGCCGCTGCGATGCGCGGGCCTACGCCGGGACACAGCACCAGAAACTCGTCGTCGCCGGCGCGTCCCATCAGGTCGTTGACCCGCAGCGCCTGCCGCAGTCGTTCGACTACGCCTTCCAGTACGGCATCGCCCGCGAGGTGACCGCGCTCGGCGTTGATGGAGCGGAAGTCATCGACATCGATCATGATCAAAGCCACTGGTTGCTGCGGACCACCGGCCAGCTTGCTCATCGCCGCCTCGAAGGCGACCCGATTGAGCGCTCCTGTCAGCGGGTCACGCGCCACCTGACGCGCCATTTTCTGCGCCTCGGCCTGAGTTTCGATCAGACGCAAAGTCAGTTCGTTGACCGCTGCCGACTCGCGGCGCCCGCGCGCCTCGGTGCGTTCCACTTCTTCGACAAACTGTACGGCGATACGCTGGCTTGCCAGATGCACCCGATGTGCGTCGGCCCGGGCAGCGAGAAAGTCGGTAACTGCATCCATCGTGCGATCGACATCGCCAGCATCGCGTTCGAGCTGGACGCGGGCCAGCGCGGCGTCTTCACGCATCGCGTGCAGCGACGGATCGGCGGGCAGCATGGCAGCTTCATCCAGCCGGGCGCGAGCGTCATCATGACGACCAAGCGCGACCAGCCAGCGCGCGTTATCGATCAATACCCGCAGCAAGGAATGAACGTTGCGGCGGCTGCGCAACTGCACGGCAGCCGCATCAGCGTCAACCACGGCATCCGCCAATCGGCCCTGGCGGGCAGCGACTTCGGCACGCGTATGCAGCAGGTTGGGCAGCCATTCACGCAACACGGGCGATTGCGCGATGGTCATCGCCTCGTCGATTTTGCCGGCAGCTTCGTCCAGACGCCCCAGCGCGCAATACTCGCGTGCCATGTTGTTGAGCGCCGCCGTACGAACCGCAGCGAGCGGCTTGGTGGTGGCGATCGCACAGGCCCGTTCGAACAGCGACAGCGCGGTGTCATGCTGCTCCAGCTGAGCGTACATCGGTCCCAGGCTCTGCAGCAATTTGGCCTGCTCGTCGGGCAGGTGCTCCTGCTCGGCGATGGTGATTGCTTCGCGCATGGCGCGAATGGCAAGGTGGAAATTCTGCAGGAATAGGTGGATATTGCCGCTAATGGCCAGCAGCGGAATCTTGTCGCGTGCTTTATGTTCGCGAATCGCCAGATCGAGCCCGCGCCTGGCAAACTGGAGGCCTTCGAGCCAGCGTCCTGCTGCCTGGCAACCGGAGGCGCACAGACGCAGCACATACAGCGTTTCGTCGGTCGACAAGTCGCCGTGATAACCGGTCAACAGCGCCTCACCACGCTCGAGGGCAGCCACATTGAGCACCTGCGGCAGCGCCCGGAGCGCGGCAAGCTCGGCCTCGACGTGGCGGCGGGAAGGTGACTTCAGCTTGCGCATGGGTTCAGTGTACGTCGCGCTGCTACGGCCCGCTCGCCCGGTTCCGCCTTTCGCGAAACACCGGGCCAATCTGGCCGGCGACGGCGCGAATCAGTCGCCGCTGCGCAGCTCCGGCGTACGGACGACTTTCAGATAACCGCCAGTCGCGACGAAGACATGCGCGCTGCCATCCGGCGTGCTGCCGGCGTGACGGGCATTGCCGAACAGGGTGACGGTCTTCCTGACTTGCCCGGTGCTGGCATCGACCCAGGCGAAGCGTTCCCAGTCGGCGACCAGACTCCACAGCCCTTTCAGCGCGCCGAGCAGACCATCGTTGTCCGGCTTCTCGCGTGCCAGCAACAGCGGTGTGCGGGCGCCAGCGTCGGTGACATCGGCAACCGGGAACGCGGCAACACCACGACGGACTGCCTCCTGCGCCTCATAGGTGACGTTGCCGCCCTTCTTGATCGCGGTGTAGGGCGAGACCTGCTGCCCCTCATTGGTCGGCCAGCGACGAAGGCCGACGCCGGAGGCCGGGATGTCCACCACCACGACCGGTTCGCGTTCGACCATGATGCGCAAACGATCAGCGCTGGTTTGCGTCTTCAGGTACTTTTCATTGTGGTCCAGCACCAGTGTCGAGCCCTGATCTTCGGTCTTGCCGAAGCCGCGCAGATCGACAAACTGCGCGCGTTCGATATCGAGTACCCGCAGCTTCCACGGGCCGTTGGCCTTGCTGGTGAGGATCGTCTTGATCATGTACCAGGGCAGGAACGGGTCGTCACGATAGAGATCAATGGCGAACCGTTTGTCGTCGGTGTACTCGGGGCGTTCAACGCAGCAGATCGTCGTATTGGCGCCATCCTTGCCGTGCACCCACGGCACCCCCGCGTTGAACCAGATGATGAGCGGGCCGGTCACCAGCATCGCGACGCCGAACAGACCCATCATCGCCCATGACTGTGCCTCGGCCGCGTAGGGCCGGATCTTGCCGGTACGGTTGAAGATGTCGAGCAGGTTCATGAAGCTCAACTGGCTGATCGCGCCCGCCGGATTGGCCAGCAGGAACGACAACGGCAGATAGAACGTCAGTACCGCGCCGACGATCACCCAAATAATCCAGTAACTGCCAAAGGTGCCCGCCGCGATGTAGCGACGGGCGCTGCCTATGTCTGCCGCCGTCGTTGCCACTGGGAACGAGGGATTCGCCGCGCCGGGCACCGGCGTGGGGGTTGCATCGGCGACGCTCGTCGAGACCGGTGACTGCTGCGGCGTCGCTCCCGGCTGCGCAAACGGCGCGCTACTGGCGGTCACTACTGACGAAGGCGGTGTGATTGGCGGCTCCATGGTCGGCGGCGCTTGCGGCACAACTGCCGGACCCGGTTGCGGGACCACAACCGCGCCCGAAGCGCCTGCGTTGCCGACGGGAGGACGCCGCTGATCCCCACCCACCCGCGCGGCTGCGGCGTTGCCGTTGGCGTCACTCGCCTGTGCCCGCGCTTCGACATTGAGCATGTTTGCGCACGCAGCTCCACCCTTCCACGCACAGTCCTCGGTCGCCTGCGCGCGCACTGGATCATGCGGCGGTTGCGGCAACGGTGCTGGCGGAGCGGCGCGGGTGGCAGCGGCGAGCGTGACTGGGATGTTCACGCTGCACTGCCGGAATACCTGATCCCCGGCCGTGGAAATCTGCCGCATGGCACCGGCGACTGCGTTGCCCTCCAGTCGCAGCGAGCCCACGGTACGCCAACGCCCCTGCTTGCGCGAGGCGGGCGACCACGCGCCCAGCGCGTCAATCTCGAAGCCACCGCGTGACCAACGCACCTGCGCTGACTCGCTGAACTGCCCATTGCCACGCTGCCACAGCACGGTATCGCCCACCACCTGCAATTCAACGGGCGACGACCAGCCAGCGTTCGACGGGTTGCCGATTACCGCGCTGCACTGCAGCTGCCCGGCGTAATTGCCGTCACGGACCGGACCGGCCAGGGCGGCAGACAGCAGGCCAAATGTCACCGCAAGTGACAGCAGCAGGGAACGAAAGAGCGATGAACGAGGCAGCATGAACTGAAAGAGGCAAGTACCGCACCAGTTTAGCTGCGCATAGTCTGCGATTAGCTGACGACAGACAAAACAAAAGGCACCCGAAGGTGCCTTTTGCTGGTTTAGTCGGCTCGGGGCCAAAACCGTTCAGACGGGATGCGATGCAAGGCGCTTTTCGGCGACGCGTACTTGACGTACGCGAGCCGGAAAGCAACGCCGCAGCGCGCCCGTATGGACGGTTTTTACATGCCCATGTCGCCCATGCCGCCCATTCCACCCATCCCGCCGCCACCAGGCATCGCCGGTGCGTCGTCTTTCGGCGCTTCAGCGATCATGGCTTCGGTGGTGAGCATCAGGCCTGCGACCGATGCGGCGTTTTGCAGCGCGGTGCGGGTGACCTTGGTCGGGTCGAGAATGCCCATTTCGATCATGTCGCCGTAGGTGTCGTTGGCGGCGTTGAAGCCGTAGTTGCCCTTGCCAGCGAGGATGGCGTTGACCACCACGCTCGGCTCACCACCGGCGTTGGCAACGATCTCGCGCAGCGGCGCTTCGATCGCTTTCAGCACCAGCTTGATACCGGCTTCCTGATCGTGGTTGTCACCCTTGATCGTGCCAGCGGCCTGACGAGCGCGCAGCAGCGCAACGCCACCACCGGCGACCACGCCTTCTTCAACGGCGGCACGGGTTGCGTGCAGCGCGTCTTCAACGCGGGCCTTCTTCTCTTTCATTTCGACTTCGGTCGCAGCGCCAACCTTGATCAGCGCAACACCGCCGGCCAGCTTGGCCACGCGCTCTTGCAGCTTTTCCTTGTCGTAGTCGCTGGTCGCTTCGTCGATCTGCTTGCGGATCTGGGCAACACGGCCCTTGATCGTGTCTTCCTTGCCGGCGCCGTCGATGATCGTGGTGTTCTCTTTGCCCACTTCGATCTTCTTGGCCTGGCCGAGGTCAGCCAGCGTGACGCTTTCGAGCTTGAGGCCGACTTCGTCGCTGATCACGGTGCCACCGGTCAGGATGGCGATGTCTTCCAGCATGGCCTTGCGACGGTCACCGAAGCCCGGGGCCTTGACGGCGACGGTCTTCAGGATGCCGCGGATGTTGTTGACCACCAGGGTGGCCAGCGCTTCGCCTTCGACGTCTTCAGCGATGATCAGCAGCGGACGGCCGGCCTTGGCGACCTGTTCCAGCACCGGCAGCAGGTCACGGATGTTGGAGATCTTCTTGTCGAAGAGCAGGACGAACGGGTTGTCGAGAACGGCAACCTGCTTGTCCGGGTTGTTGATGAAGTACGGGGACAGGTAGCCGCGGTCGAACTGCATGCCTTCGACGACGTCGAGTTCGTTGGCCAGGGACTTGCCGTCTTCAACGGTGATGACGCCTTCCTTGCCGACCTTTTCCATCGCGTTGGCGATGATGTCGCCGATGGAGGAATCGCTGTTGGCGGAGATGGAGCCGACCTGGGCGATTTCCTTGTTGGTGGAGCAGGGCTTGGAGAGCTTGCGCAGCTCTTCCAGGGTGGCCACAACGGCCTTGTCGATGCCGCGCTTCAGGTCCATGGGGTTCATGCCGGCGGCAACGAACTTCATGCCTTCGCGGACGATGGACTGGGCCAGCACGGTGGCGGTGGTGGTGCCGTCACCGGCGATGTCGGAGGTCTTGGAAGCGACTTCCTTGACCATCTGGGCGCCCATGTTGGCGAACTTGTCCTTCAGCTCGATTTCCTTGGCCACGGACACACCGTCCTTGGTCACGGTCGGGGCGCCGAAGGAGCGCTCGAGCACCACATTGCGGCCCTTGGGGCCCAGGGTCACCTTGACGGCATCGGCCAGGACGTTGATGCCTTCGACCATGCGGGCACGGGCGGAATCGCCAAACTTTACTTCTTTAGCAGCCATTCTTTATTTCTCCGGAATTCGTTTTGGACGGGAAGACTTGGGAAACGAGGCTCAGGCCTCGAGCACGCCCATGATGTCTTCTTCGCGCATGACCAGCAGTTCCTGGCCGTCAACCTTGACGGTCTGGCCGGCGTACTTGCCGAACAGCACGCGGTCGCCCACCTTCACATCCATCTTGCGCACTTCGCCGCTCTCGAGGATCTTGCCGTTGCCGACGGCCAGCACTTCGCCCTGATCGGGCTTCTCGCCGGCGGAATCGGGGATGACGATACCGCTGGAGGTGGTGCGCTCGGCTTCAACACGCTTGACGATCACGCGATCATGCAAGGGACGGATTTTCATGTAGTGGTCTCCTACTCGGTTCAACACCGGGCAAACGTGCCCGACTCGGTAAATATCTGGGCCAGCAGCGACTGGCTTCGGGTGGCGGAGCCTTTGTTAGCACTCACCGCCAACGAGTGCTAATAATAGGGGCGACCTGTGACCTTTTCAAGTCCGCCCGGGACGATTCTTTTCGTTCGCTCACGGACACCCGTCCGATCAGGGCAGTCTCACCAGCACCGCACCGCAGGCGATCAGGACGGCGCCGGCGGTCCTCGGACGCCCCCTCTGTACCCCAGGAACACGGAGCCCCGTGCGGCAGCAAAGACCACCGAGGTCTCGTGCAGGGCCGCCACGGGGATATCGGCGCCACTACAGCCGGGTACGCCAGTCAACCGGCCCACCCGCCCGTTCTATTGTCAAAAACTGTATAAACGTCAAATTCATCTAAAACAACTCCCACCGCAGGCTCATCCGGCATAGAATTGGCACCGACAGACTGCAATGCAGTTCGTCCCCTCGGCAGGAGATTCGACGGGACGAACTGCGCTGTCCAAGCC
>ERZ650309.596-NODE-596-length-17797-cov-5.755045_pt1 | contig 17797 bp, 15 predicted proteins | sample MGYA00376245_ERZ650309 | MGnify/ENA primary metagenome ERZ650309 (study PRJEB26733, sample SAMN07839294) | wastewater metagenome | biome: urban; feature: wastewater treatment plant; material: waste water | place: USA: North Carolina | collected 2016-04-26 ...
TGTTGAATCGGCCGTAGAAGTTCGAAACGTCGGCGTGCTTGATGATGAAAGTGACGCCCGAGTGCATGCCGTCGACGACGAACGACGTCGGCGCGACCGGCACCGTCGCGGGCTTCGTCCTCGGTGCGGTGCTCGTGCACATCCTCGGAGTGCATCCGGTGCTGATGTGGGCGCTGCTCCCGGTGGTCGCTTTCGGTTCTGCCTATGCACCGAATGTCTTGTCGTTCACCGCCGGTCAGGCATTCTTCACCATGATGGTGTTGACCATCTACAACCTGATCGACCCGAAAGGCTGGCGCGTCGGGTTGGTCCGACTGGAGGACGTCTTCGTCGGTGCCGCGGTCGGCATCGTGGTCTCGCTCCTGTTGTGGCCACGCGGGGCCTCTGCCGCGGTGGCGGCCGCATTGAGCCAGGCCCGCGAGGTCGGTGCCCGCTATCTGGGCGCCGCGGTACGGCGGGTCACCCGCGGCGCGTCGGAATCGGCAACGGACCGGGTGTATGCCCTCAGCCACGAATCGCTGACTGCCTCGCGAACCGTCGATGATGCTGTGCGCCATGCCCTTTCAGAAGGCAGCGGCGACACCGACCAACGCGGAATCATCGTGCGTGCGGCGAACCAGACGGTCCGGTTGCGAACCTCGGCGGACCTCATCGCCGACGTCGTGCCACCGCCGCTGAACACCTACCCGACAACCCGAAAGCTGTTGGAAGACCACGCAACTGCCATCTGCGAGCAGATCCTCGATCGGGAGGCCACGGCACTGCCACCGATCAGCGACGACTTCGTGTGTGCACTGCGTGCCGAGGCCGCCGACCAGAAGCTGGCCGTTGAAGCAGCACTGCCGCTGGTGATGGTCGCGGCCAGTCTGGGGGAGTTGGAGCTGTTGTACGCCCCCACCGACGACCAGGACGACTGAGGCGGTACTACCCGCGTGCCGACGTACACATGGTGCCGTGCGCGATCCGCACCAGCGCAGCCGTGGCACCCGGATCCGCACCGGTCAGGCCGACGACGCCGTCCGTCGCGCCCTGGGTGCCCGACCCGGTCATCAGCAGGTGACAGGCCTGCAGCCCGGCTTGCAACACCGCGTCGTCGTCACCGGGGAAGCCGGCATTGCGGGCCAGGTTGATGAAGTTCTGCTGTTCCGGCGTGATCGGGATCGGCCAGGCATTGGCCGGCACCCCCGCTGCAGCCAGCAGCGCACCCACGCCCACCGCGACAGCTGCCACACGAATTGACCAGTTAGACATCAGATTCCCCCCGATACATGATTGCCTGACCCGATATTAGCCGCGCAAGCTCCACAAATCGCGGGAATCCAGGTCACGCGATCCGGTCCCGCCGCAGGTCAGGGACACCGGCCACAGCCGCAGAAAGCGGGGTGACCCCGCGCCGGGCCCGACTAGGATTCAAAACGTGCAATGGGTATGGGGGAGTCACCAACGCAACGACTGTGGCCCGGCCGGGGGTGTCGGTTCGTGCGCCGTCTGACCGCGATCGCCGCGACGCTGCTGGTCACCTTCAGTGCGGCACCGCCGGCCTTTGCCATCGAGCCGCCTGCCATCGATCCGGGTGCGGTCCCGCCCGACACCACCGGCCCCGACCAGCCGATGGAACAACGCAAGGTGTGCTCGGCGCCGGCCGTCATGCCCAACTCGAACTTCTCCGACCGGCCCTGGGCCAGTGACTATCTGCATCTGGCCGAAGCGCAGAAGTTCGCCACCGGGGCCGGCGTGACCGTGGCCGTCATCGACACCGGGGTCAACGGCTCTGCCCGGGTCCCCGCCGAGCCTGGAGGCGACTTCGTCGACAAGGGCGGCAACGGGATGCAGGACTGCGACGCACACGGGACGCTGACGGCATCCATCATCGCCGGGCGGCCGGCACCGACCGACGCCTTCGTCGGCGTTGCCCCGGACGCCCGACTGCTGTCGCTGCGGCAGACCTCGGAAGCGTTCATGCCGAACACCGGCCGCACCGATCCGAACGACCCCAACACCACCCAGACGGCCGGGACGCTGCGCAGTCTGGCGCGCGCCATCGTGCACGCCGCGAATCTCGGTGCCCAGGTCATCAACATCAGCGAGGCAGCCTGCTACAAGGTGCCCCACGCGATCAACGAGACCGGCGTCGGATCTGCCATCGCCTACGCGGTGAACGTGAAGAACGCCGTCGTGATCGCGGCCGCAGGGAACACCGGCCAGGATTGCAACCAGAATCCGCCCCCGGACGCCGCTGTGCCTGCGGACCCTCGCGGCTGGAAGCAGGTGCAGACCATCGTCTCGCCCGCGTGGTACTCGCCGCTGGTGTTGAGCGTCGCCGGCACCGGCCAGACCGGCCAGCCGAGCAGCTTCTCGATGTCCGGCCCTTGGGTCGGCGTCGCGGCCCCCGCCGAGAACCTCGTCGCGCTCGGGTACGACGGCAACCCCGTCAACGCATTCAACGGACAAGACGGACTGATCCCGGTCAACGGGACGTCATTCGCGTCGGCGTACGTGTCGGGTCTGGCAGCGCTTCTGCGCCAACGCTTTCCGGAACTGACCGCCGCACAGATCATCAACCGCATCACCGCAACCGCCCGGCATCCGGGCGGGGGCGTCGACAATTTCGTGGGCGCCGGCGTGATCGACCCCGTCGCCGCCCTTACCTGGGATGTGCCCGACGGCCCCCAAAAGGCTTCGTATCAAATCAAACAACTGCCGCCGCCGCCGTACGTCCCGCCACCCGACCATGGCCCGATGAACATCGTGGTGCTCACCGGAGTTGGCTTGATGACCCTGCTCGGACTGGGCGCAGTGACCCGCCGCGCCCTGCGGCGCAGGCCGCGTTCGAGAATGCCGCAGCGTCGATGAAGGAATTCTTGGGTCAATTCGGATTCCGTTTCACCACAGGGCATCTGCTGTGGGCGGCGGTCCTGATACCGGCGAGCGTGCTCATCGGGATCCGGTTCCACGTGTTGTGGGCGGGCATCACCGTCGGTGTGCTGATCGCCATCGTGTGTGTCCTCGCCATCCGCGGTCGACGCCTCACCGGCTGGATCGCTGCCCTGTTCGCGTGGCGCCGACGGCGCAAGACCGCTCCGCCGACACCGTCGGAGCCGTCGGTGGGCTCGACGGTGCTGCCCGGTGATCACGTCGGGGTGCGTTGGCAGGGCGACCATTTGATGTCGCTCATCGAGTTGGTCCCTCGTCCGTTCACCCCGACCGTGGTGGTGGGCGGCGAGGCCTTCACCGATGACAACATCGACACCCGCCTGGTCGAGCGACTGTTGGCGGCGCACGCACCGGACCTGGAAGCCGACATCGTTTCTGCGGGCTACCGCGTGGGCAAGACCGCACCGTCGAGCGTCGTCGCCCTGTACGAGCAGGTCGTCGGTCCTTACCCGGCGCCGGCGAACCGGCGCACGTGGGTCGTGTTGCGGGCCTACCCCGAACACGCCCGGCGTTCTGCTCAACGCCGCGATGTCGGGATCGCCGGGTTGGCCAACTACCTGGTCGCCACCACGACCCGCATCGCAGATCAGTTGGCCAGCAACGGGATCGACGCACGGTGTGCCCGCGAGTTCGACGAGTTCGACCGGGCCACCGAGATCAGCTTCGAACGCGAAACGTGGTCATACATCAAGGGCCGCAGCACCTTCACCGCGGCTTACACGGCGCCCGGCGGCCCCAATGTGTGGTGGTCGGCCCGGGCTGATCACACCATCACGCAGGTCCGGGTACGCCCCGGCTCCGCACCGACGAGCACCGTGCTGCTGACCACACTGGCCAATCCCACGACACCCCGGGGCTTTTCGTGTCTGTTCGGCGGTCAGCGGGCAGCACTGGAAGGCCACAGCCCGATATCGGACCGACACTATGAACTGCCCATCGGCTCAGCGGGTGTGCTGGTAGGGGAGACCGCCGATCGTTATCCGGTCTATTTGCCGTTCGACGACGTCGACTCGACCGTCAATCTCGGTGACGCACATGTGTTTACACAGTTCGTGGTGCGTTCGGCCGCAGCCGGTGCAGTGGTGACCCTGGCACCCCAGTTCCGGGAATTCGCGGGCTTCATCAATGCTCGCATCGGCAATGTGCCCACGGTGGCGTGGCCGAATGCCACCACCTACCTGGCTCCCCATCCCGGAATTTCACGAATCCTGCTGCGACACAACTTCATCGACACCCCCCGTCACCGTCAGCTGCCGATCCGCCTGATCAACCCCCGCGAAGAGAGCCGCTTCCAGACGGCTTTGGAACCGTAGGGGAGATGCACCGGCATGGGCAATGAACAAACCTTCGTGAAGGTCGACTCATCGACCTTGAACGCCAAGGCTTCTGACATCACGACGGACTACCCGACGATGTCAGCATCAGCCGTACCGCCGTGCATGCTGATTTTGAGCGGTCTGGCCATGCGCCGGATGGACCAGAATTACCAGCTGCTCCTCGCCGCACTGACTGCCGGTAAGGCCCAGGCAGCGCGGGTCGCCGCCTGCCTGCAGGCGGCCGGCCGAGCCTACGACGAAGTCGACGCCATATCCCGGGCGATGATCGAATCTGGTAGTCCCGCAACGGGAACGGATGCGGTGTCGGTGAATCCCACGCTACCACCGGCGGCACCGCCACCCCCTTCAGCGCAGCCTACTTCTCCACCGGAGGACCAGGGCGTGGAATGGACCAACGCCGTTGCTCAGATCGACACTGGTGACCAGGGCGCTTCGCTGCTCGATTTCGCCCATTCGCTCTACCTCTTGTCCGACAAGCTGACCGCCCACGGCAAGAAGTTCTCGATGGGTGACACCCACTGGGAAGGCGCTGCCGCGACGGCCGCCGAGGGCGCTCTGCGACGGCATGAGTCGTGGCTCTACGACCTGGCCGAGCAGACCAGAAGCCTCGCCCAGCAGGCCCAGAGCTTTGCCGACGTACACATCTCCGAGCACCCCAAACACCCAACCCAAGCCGATGTCACCGCGGTGGGAAAACTGACCGGATCCGATTGGCTCAGCGCCTATTCGGGCAAGCAGCAGCAGTCCGACGACGTGCGCCGCAGCTATGCCAGTCGGGTCAACTTCGCCGATCTGAGTTTCAAGTCACCACCGGAAGGTGCCTATCCGTCGGCCCCGGTGGCGGCCGGCGACGTAGCTCCGCGCTCGCGCCACTCCGGCGGCAATGCCGCCCAGCCCGGCCCGGCCGGTGGCGGGGCCGGCAGTGGCGGTGGCCAACCGCGAGCCGCGGGGCCCAGCGCCTCACCCCTGTCCAACGGCGCAATGCCCGGACAATCCCCTGCCGAACAACGTGATTCGAACCCCCAGGTGGGTCAGCCCAGCGGCGGCTCTCCCGGTAGTGGTTCTCCGTCAGGGGGCCAGGGGACCGGCGGCGGTACGTCGCCAGCCGCACCAAGTACCGGCAGCGGCGTCGGCGGCGGCCGGTCACCGGTCCTGCCCGACGGTCCGAGCGTCCGGCCCGCTGCCGCCTCGGGTGGCAGCGGAGGGGGCGCCGGGGGAGGTGGGCTCGGTGGTCAGCCGCTGCAGCCCGCAGCATCGGCACCCGCGCTACGGACCAGCCCCGCCTCGGGCGGCGCCAGTGCGGGCGGACCATCCGGTACCGGCGGCGGCGTACCCGGCAGCGTCATGGGTGGCGCCATGGGTCCGATGGCCCACGGCGCCAAAAGTGAAGGCGCCAAGGAAAAGAAACGTAATCCGGATCTGTCGCTCGATGAGACGCTATATGTCGAAAACCGTCCGTACACCGATCCGGTCGTCGGCCACACCCGTCGCACCAGAGTCGACGACAAGAGGGAGATGAAGTGATGGAGATGCACCCGCAGGTTGCCGCCATCCTTCAGCAGGCCCAACGCCTACAGGCGGCAATGGACGAGCAGCTGGCCAAGATGAACACCGATACGTTCACCGCCACCGACGAGGCCCGCACCGTCGAGGTGACCGTCAACGGCCATCACTGGCTCACCGACGTGTTCATCGAAGATGGCCTCCTGCGACTCGGTGCGCAGATCGTCGAATCCCGGATCAACGAAGCCCTGGCCAATGCCAGTGAGCAGGCCGCCGCAACGATCCAGATCGACCGGGAGCGTCTTCACGAACTCGTCGCCGAGATCACCGGACCTGGCCGATGACGGCCGGTCAGAACCGGACGTTGCGAATCACGTCGTAGACCCCGGCGATCCATAACAGCAACGGGATCACCGCCGCGATCGCGGCGCCGTCGAACAGCTCGAGAATCCGCTTGGTCACCGGCGACATCCGACGGACCCCATCGGTCGCACCGACCATGACCAGCGCCACTGCGGCCAGTGCGACGTAGAGCGCGAGCACCACCCAGGCACCGTGCGGATCCCACAGACACAACCGGATGACCACGCCGGTGGGAATCAGCACCGTCGCTGCCAAAAGCGCCCACCCACACCATCGTTCGGCGTAGAGGCGCGACCGGAACCCGCACACCACCGTCACCAGCGCGGCGACGATGAGCGAATGGACGAAGAAGTGCCCTTGCTGCACCACCGCAATGGCACCGACGATCAGGACCAGCACGCCTGCACTGAGGAATCCGATCAGGAGTTGACGTGCGAGCGTGCTCCGTTCGGTCAGCCGAGCCGCTGAGCTCGGCACCGAGTCGATGATCGCGCGCCAGGTCGCCGATTCTTCGTCGGTGACATCGCTACTCGCGGCAACCGGGTCCAGCAGTTCCTCGTTGGATACCACCTCGCCGGGAGCAGGTATGGGCGGCAACGCAATGCGTGCCACAGCGACGGTCAGCTTCGCGGCGTTGGTCACCACGATCAGACCGAATGCGATGGCGCCGGCAGGAACCCACGATTGCCATCCATAGCCGGTGACAATCGCCGCAGCTGTCACGGCCAATGCCAGTACCGCGAAGAATGCCGCGATCTCGGCGCGGCGTCGTGGGCCTCCGCGGGTGGCCAACACGACCAACAACACCACGGCAGCTGCACCGGCCAGTTGCGGAGCGCCCAACCCGTCGACACCTCGAGGTATCGGCACTGCGGTGGCGGCAGCGGCGGCCAGCAGCGGCAGCGACGACACCAAAAGGCTCTCGGCCAGATCGGTGTTCTGGTACCTCGCCTGCGCGGCAACACTGCCGCCCAGCAGCCCGAGTCCGAGCAGACCGAACGCGATGATCCACCACCAACCGCGCCCGGATTCCGACCAGCTCCACAGTGCGACCCCGGTCGTGGTGAGGGCCACCAAGGGAAGCGCCAGGTACACAAAGCGATTCAGCGCAGTCCGGTCGAATTCTGGCGATTCGTCCAGTACCGCGATCGCGTCGATCACGTCCTCGACCAAGGGCCGGTACCGCTCCGTGCGGGTCACCGAGACCAACGTCAACAATGCGCCGTCGACCACCCCGGCCTCGTCGAGGGAGTCGGTGGCCTTCAACGGCGGTGAGCCTGGGCGCGCGAACGCCCACACACCCTGAGCCTTGAAGTCGAACCCCGCCAGCACATCCGCCGGAGCATCGTCGAGCAGATCGGCCAATACGTCGACGGTCTCGTCGATGTACGTCTCGATCGGCGTCGACGCAGGCAGCACGAGATCGGTCATCCGCCGACCGATGAGGATGGTCACCCGCGTGGTGGCCTGCCGCGGGGGAGCGGCCGCCGGTTCTGCGGCAGCCGCGCTACCGACACCTGCCGGCGCGGTCAACGACGCTCGAGCCGGTCGAAGTCATCGGACAGCGCCGCCGCAAGTTCGGTGACCCGGCGCCGGAAAGTCTTGTCCAACAAGTCCAACTGGATGTCGGTACCGGCAGCGATGTGCTTGTCCCACGGCAACACCACGACCCGGCCCGGCTGCACGTGCCGCTCGAATTGCTGTACGAGGTCATCGACGTCGATGTTGGTCTTGCCCGGGGTGACGTGGTTGATCACCACACACGACCGGCTCAGCAGATCCTGATATCCGTTCTGCCGCAACCAGTCCATGGTCACCGCGGCCTGACGGGCACCGTCGATCGAGGCGCTGGCCACGATCACCAGGCCCGAGACCGTCGAGAGCACTGCGCGCGAAGCGGTGTGGAACAAGCCCGCACCGCAGTCGGCGAGCACCAGGTTGTAGTACCGCGAAACGACGTCGACGGCACCCTTCCAGTCGTCTTCGTTGAAGTCCCGCCGAGCCACGCTGTACTCGGCCGACGACAGCACCTCAAGGTTGGAGCTGTTCATGCTGGTGTAGGCGCGGATGTCGTTGTAACGGTCAAGATCCTTGTCCGACAACAGGTCTGACACCGTTGCCGCAGACTGGCGACCGGCCCGGTCGGCCAGATTGCCGCAGTCCGGGTCGGCGTCGACGGCCAGGATGCGGTCGCCGCGGACTTTGGCCATCGTCGATCCGAGGGCCACCGTCACTGCCGTCTTACCGACGCCGCCCTTGAGGCCGAGCACACCGATCTGGTACGAGTCCCGGGCATTACGACGGATCCTGGCGAACAGGTCCAGTTCGTAGAGTTCGTCGGGGGACAGGCCCAGGTTGATCCGGGTCATCAGGTACAGCCAGTGCCGCCAGCCGCGCTGCGAGGGCATCTTGACCCCGGCGCGCACCCCGACATGTGAAAGTGCGTCGATCGCACGGTGATTGCCGATGGTGGCGGCCGACGTCTGATCCGGCATCTGCTGTTCGGTCCACTGCGCATTGGCACGCGGATCGACGGCGTACTGCGGCTGCTGCGGTGCCGGAGCGGCATACTGGGGCGGCATCATCATCGGCGGCGGCGCCGGCTGTTCATATTGCGCGCCAACAGGATTGGCACCCTGCGGTGCCCGCATCATGCCGTTGGACGGGTATTGCGGCGCAGTAACCGGCGGAGTCGGTGGGAGCTGGCTGGTCACCTCGGCGGCCCGCGGCGGCGGCGCTGCTGCCACCGGCGGCTGCATCGGGGGACCGCTCACCGGGGGCCCTGCCGGTGGTTCGGTACCACCGGAGGCGGCAGCGGCAGCGGCGTCGGCCGACATCTGCACAGCGGCCGCCAGGGTCGCTCGGTCGACTGTCCGGGTCGCTTCCTCCTTGTCGGACGGATCCGATTCCGGGTTGTGGAAGAGCCGGTCATAGTCGGCGGACATGGGTACCTCTCCTTGTGTGATCTACGCGGGGTGCGCCAGAGCGCACATGAGGCGGGCAGGGTCGACCCTACGCCGACCCGCCCACCTCGTGTGTTGCGTTGGTGTCGTTACGCCTCAGCCGTGGAACATGCCGGTGACGTGGTGTTCGTTGGTCAGCATGTGATCACCGGCGGACTGCACGGCCTGGCCGAGCTGCTGCAGCGCGCTCATCAGCTCAGCTGCATTGTGGTTCCACTTGGCCTGCTCGGCATGGTAGGCGTCCTGGCCCTGACCGCCCCAGGCCCCGCCCAGCTTCGCCAACGAAGCCTGGCCCTCGTCCAGGAGACCCTGGGTGATTCCCACTGCGGACTGGATACCCGCTGCCGAATCGGTGATTCCGGCAAAGTTGTAAACCATTGACATGTTGCTTCTCCTTGTTCCCTGGTCTTAGTCGTTTGTCGGACTGGCTCAGATGTTCATCTGGGATTCGAGGAGGTGGAAGTTCTCCTCGTCGGCCGCGGTGTATTGCACGCCGCTGACGTGGATCTTCTGAGCGATCTCGATGAGCTGCTGGTTCTGCTGGTGAGCAGCAGCGTTGTACCGCTGCAAGGCAGCCTGCGCGGCCGGACCGGCCCCACCCGGCTGGCCGGCCAGGTAGGCGGCGAGGTCAGCGCCGTACGCCTCCACGGTGGCCATCACGCCCTGCAGGTCGACCGCGATGCGGTCGAAGTTTGCTGCCTCGCCGGCCAGTGTGGCGGCATCGGTATACATCTCTCCTGCCATGGTTACTTCACCTTTCTCATTCCTGTGACCTCACCACTGGAATTGATGGCGAGTTCTTGCCGACCCCCCGGGCCGGGAAGTTCCAATTCGTCGAGGCGACTCACCAGTCGTCGTCCTCGTCGTCAAGGTCCTGGACCAGCAGTCCGGGTGCCTTGAGTTCCTGCTTGGTGGCGCCGCCCTTCTCAGGCTTGGCCCCCATCGCCGCCGGACCACCGACGCCGCCACCGCCTACGGGCGCGCGGCCTGCCGCCGACGGTCCACCCGCTGCACCGGCCTCAGCGGGCGCGGATGCGATCTGTGGGCTGCCGACCAACGACGCCATCAACGGAGTACGCGGCCCGGAGCCGCCCATACCCGGTACCGACGCGGCGCGGACCATCCCCGCGCCGGACGTCGCTCCGGACCCGCCCGCGAGCGGGTGATTGGACATGGGGCTGGCGCCGAGAAAACCGACCTGCGGTCCGTTCTGGCTGCCGAAGCTGCTGCCCAATTGCGCGAAGAGCTGTGTCATCTGCTGGATCGGTTGGCTCAGCTGCTGAACCGGCTGCGTGATCAACTGCCCCATCTGCTGCGGAAGCTGCGCTGCCTGTGAACCGACCTGCGAGACAACCTGCATCATCATCTGGCTGCTCTGCTGCGCCCTCTGCGGGTCGGCCGCTTTCTGTGCCTGCGACTGGGCCGTCTGCGTCTGGCCTTCGATACGGTCCTGCACGAAGCCCGCGCCACCGAATGCCAAGCCGCCCATCCCGCTGACATTGCCTTCCATGAACTCACCGGTCACTTCGGACATGATCAGATCACGGGCGATGGTCGCCGGCATCTCGGCTGCTGTCTGGGCCAGGACTTCGGCGGCCCCGGCCTCACCGACACCCGGAATGACGATCGGTTGCACCGGCAGGATCGGCTCGAAAACGGTGTTCAGACTGGTTTCGGCCTGGTAGGCCTCCATGATGCCGGCGGCCTGACTCCACATGCGGGCGTAGTCGGCCTCGTTGAAACCGATGGGCACGGTGTTGACCCCGAGGAAGTTCGTGGCTTCGAGGACGACGTGGGAGATCTGGTTCTCTTCGATCTCCGGCAGCGGCGGTGTGCCGGTCATCGCCGCGGTGTACGACGTTGCCTGCGCGATGGCCTGCATGGCGCGCTTCTGGGCCTGGATCGCCGTGGTCTGCAGCCACAGGACCATCGGCATCGACGATGCGATGGCGTTCTCACCGGCCACACCAGACCAGTTCTCGCCCAGCGCAGCCAGGCTCGCCGCCAACTCTTCTGCCTGGGTCTCCAGCGAAATCGCCAGTGCCTCCCATCCGGCAGCGGCCTGCAGCATCGGCGACGGACCAGCGCCGGCCATCAACCGTCCGGTGTTGACCTCCGGCGGCAATGCTCCGTAGAACATCGCCAGCATCGCGGGTACAGCCGACATGGTTTGGCGTCCTCAGGCTCCGGTAGGCAGTGGGACTAGATCAGCGTCGCGCCGTTGGCGGTGTCGACGGCCGTGTAGATACCCGACGCCTCGACATATGCTGCACCGGCACGGGAAAGCTCTTCCTGTGCAAGGGAATTGATGCCGAGAGTTTCGATGCTCTCGACGGCGAAGGCCATTGCGGCCTGCACGGACACTTCATCGACACCGGCCGGCACCAGCGCACTGGACGCAGCCGACGACGCCACGCCCGCAGCGATACCGCGGACACCGTTCGCGACCACCTCGGTGCCGACGCCGATGGCGCCTTCGTTGTGTTCCAGAATCATTGTCGTTCTCCTCACTCGATCGATTCGCCGTATGAAGTTGTTCACGATGTGGAACGGCAAAACCCGACAGAATGCTGCCCTCGGAGCCCCGTCCCCCCGGCTGACCAGCGAATAAGCGATTTGCTGACCCTCTGGATCGATAGTACCGACACCTTCAGGGGGTCCCCGACACTTATTTACGCGCTATTCCGCAGGTGGATCGACGTACGGGGCCTGGATCACCTCCTTGCCATCGGGGGAGACCAACAGCGCCTGGCCCGGTGGCCGGCGCCTGAGCTTGAATTCGCTGGTCGGGAAATCCATCTTCTCGCCGGACAGGAACATCGTGGGTGTCCCGGCCCCAAACGCCGTGCCGACGAACTTGTCCATGGTGGCGCGCTGGGCCTGACTCATCTGACACGTGACGACGATGTGCAATCCGATGTCCGCGGCCGCCGGCAGCAGCGGACCCAGCGGCGCCATCGGAGGAGTCAGGCCGCTGGCCGCCATGATCATGTGCCAGTCGTCCACCAGTAACACCACGTCCGGCCCGGTCCACCACGACCGTGCCCGCAGCTGAGCCGCGGTCAGATCGGCCGGCGGCAACCGCTTCTGCAGGTTTGCGGCCAGCGCCTTGATCGACTGCTCCAGGCTGGAGATGTTGCGGTTGATCGCTCCCGCGTCGAGCAGGTGACTCTGCGGCACCGCCTCGAGCAGCCCGGAACGGAAATCGGCCAGCATGAACCGGACCTGTTGCGGGCTGTTGCGCGAGCAGATGGCTCTCGCCACCGACGCGGCGATCGTCGTCTTGCCCGACTTGGGCGCACCGAAGATCAGCAGGTGCGGGGTGGTGTGCATGTGGTCGTACGCCACCGACAGGTCCGACTCGCTGACCCCGATCGGCACCGTCCACCGGGTCTTGTAGTCGCTGTCCGGTCCCGGCGGGTTCGGGTCGAGTTCGTGGAGGTAGATCCGTTCGGGCAGCACCCGGACCCGAGGGGCCATGTCCTGGTGTACCGAAGCGATGTGATCGACAGCCTCCGTGATGGCCGAGCCCAGATCCTCTGCGCTGTGTACCCCGTCGAGCCTCGGTACGCCGATCATCAGGTGGTGCTTCTCGGCCGAGATGGCCCGCCCGGGCCTGTTGACGGGGATGTCCCGGGTCATCCGGTCCACCTGGGTTTCGTTGATGTCGCCCAGCCGGAACTCGACCTTGGTACCCAGATAGTCACGGACCCGCGAACGCAGTTCGGTCCACCGCGGGGTGGCGATCACCACGTGCACGCCGTAGGCCAGACCCTGACCGGCCAGATCCTGTACTGCCGGTTCAAGATCCGGGAATTCACCGATGAAGGCCGGCCAACCGTCGATCACCAGGAAGACATCGCCGAACGGGTCGGCTGAGACGGCGTGGCCGGGGTCCTCGCGAAGCTGACGATAGCTCGCGATGGACCCGATCCGATATTCCTTGAACGTCGCTTCCCGTTGCCGCAGAACAGCTTTCATCTCGGCAACCACACGGTTCACGCGGTCGGGCTCGGCCCGGGTGGTCACGCCGCCGACGTGTGGCAGATCCTCGAGATACATCAGGCCGCCACCACCCATGTCGATGCAGTAGAACTGCACCTGCCGGGGCGTATGCGACGCGGCCGCGGACACGATCAGGGTCTGCAGGAACGTCGACTTGCCGGTCTGCGGCGCACCGCCGATCGCGATGTTGCCGCCCGCAGCGGACACATCGATGCCCCAGACTTCCTGCTTGTGGCGCCGCGGCTCGTCCATCACTCCGAGTCCGAACCACAGTGGCTGGTGCTTGCCACGCTCGACCAGCTCGTTGACCGGCGTCGGGTCGAACAGCGGTGGCAGCCACATCTTGTACGCGCGGCTCTCGCCGGTGGTGAGCTGCTCGAGTACCACTTCGCGGAGCACCCGCTGGCCGGCGTCATGCATCTCGAGGTTGGTCATCGCTCTGCCCCCGTATCGGCCATCGGCGAGGCGGTGAACGGCCGGATCCGGAAGGTGTTCTGCGCCAACGATCGGGGGACGTCACCTCCGTCGTCGTCGATCACCGCCGGCACGTAGTTGCTGCCGGTGTAGACGCTCTTGAACTTGACCGGGTCCTCCATACCCACCCGCAGGAACCCGACGCCACTTTCCTTGTTGGTGATGTACTGGGCCTCCGGCGTACCGATCACTGCCTTTGACTCGGCAGAACTGGTGGTGCGCAAGGCAATCCGATACGTCAGGTTGGGTTCCAACTTGTCGATGCGGGCACCACCGGTGTTCAGCGACTGGGTGGCCAGCAGCAGGTGCACGCGCAACGACCGGCCCACCCGGCAGATCCGGTCGAACAACGCCAGGAAGTCAGGGTGGTTCTGCAGCAGTTCGGCGAACTCGTCGACCACCACGAAAAGCGTTGGCAGCGCTGGCAGATCGGCACCGCGCTCGCGGTACTTCTCATACTCGGCGACACCGGACAGCGCGCCGGCCGCACCCACCTGGACACCGGCCTGGCGCAGGATCGACTGCCGCCGGTCGAGCTCGCCGGTCAGCACCTCACCCATGCGGCCGACCAGCTCGGCTTCCTCTTCCATGTTGGTCACCACCGCCGCGGTGTGCGGCAGCTTCTCCATACCGAGGAACGTCGAGCCGCCCTTGAAGTCGGTGAGCAACAGGTTCACCTGATCGGGGTGGTGGGTCGCGACCAGCGAAAGAATCAGTGTCCGAAGGAATTCCGACTTACCTGAACCGGTCGTACCGATCAGCATGCCGTGCGGGCCTGCGCCGAACTCGGCACCTTCCTTGATGTCCAGGTGCATGACGTCGCCGGTTTTGAGCTGATGGCCGAACGGGATTCGCAGGCGATCCTGATCCAGATCGGCGAACATTCGCCAACGCCGGGGCGTGACTTCCTCGACGGTCCTGGCCCCGACCAGCTGATGCCACTCGGTGGCGACCTTCTTCTGGACGCGGGCGCCCTTGTCGACGATCGTGCCGGTGATCGACCACCCCGCCAGCTTGCGCGCCAACCGCTCCGCCTGCGCCGGCGTCACGGTGTCGGTGACATCGGTCAGCAGTCGGTAAGGCTGGTTGACCAGCTTGTCCTCGGCAGTGCCATCGGGATTCACCTTGATGCGGTAACCCGAGCTGCGATGGTTGCCCTTGGTGACCACGGTGACACCGGAGCGGCCGTCGACCGGGAAACCCGCTTTGCCGCCGGTCAGATCCAGCACGACGATGTACGGGCCTGTCTGCGCGGCATCGGCGCTGTGCGGTCCCCGTGCCGTCAGATCGGCCAGCCCGTCGGGGCGCGTGTAGATCATGCGGACCGGACCCGCGTTGTCCGAATCCTTCTGGTGCGCAACATGCGGCAGCCATTTGACCCAGGACCACTCGGGATCCTCCGGGTCATCCATGAGCACCCTGATCTGCAACAGGTCCGGCGGATGGAAAACCGCGAGGTGACAGATCATGGCTCTGAGCAGGCCGGCTGCCCGCGGTTCGTCACCGCCGACCGCGATGGTCGGATATGCCTTGAGCTGCACCAACTTCGGACAGCCATGGACCAGACCATGCGTGCGCAGGAACTTGGTCACCCACATGTGGCTGACCGGTTCCAGATGCGCCTGCGGCGCGGCCATCGGACCGGCCAGTTCGGAATTGATGTTCGGCTTCAGCAGCCGGTCGACGGCCGGTTGTGCGCCGATACCCACCCGCGCGGCCCCCAGGAATTCCGAACCGGCGCCTCGCGACCACTGCCGCGGACCACCCACCAGTGACGGGAGGTCGTCGGGATGCGGTGCGTTGTAAGCGAAGAACGTGACCTGGGCAGCCGCCGACGATGTCACGCGGGTTCGCAGCCCGGCCAGGTAACGCAGATACTCCTTGCGGTCGGCATTGATCTCGGGCACCTTCTTGCCACCGCCGCCGCCGCTGCCCATGTAGCCGACCGTGCCCATGATCATCATCAGCGGCATCATCAGCATGTAGGGCGACAACTGGCGCACACCGGTGAACACCATGATCACGACCATGCCGATCATGCCGCCACCCATCACGTACGGCATCGCCTTCTGCAGGCCCGACGGCGGGATCTCGATGCCGAGGTCATCCGGTGGCGTGACGTTGATCTCGCCCGGCGTGAGCCGTGGCCCCCGCTTCATCGACGGAGTGAACTTCCTGGTCGTCATGATGTCCCTCCCGGCGGCGCCGGCACCGGCTTGGCCGCTCCGGGCAACTTCCTCGGATTCGGGTCGGCGGGCAGCGTGTCGTGCTCGAGCAGTGCGGCGTCCTTGGACAGCACGGGGCCTTCGACCAGCAGGCCGACAACCTGCCACGGCGCCGTCAACGGCCCCGTCAGGCCCAACACCTTCGCCGTCTCTTCGTTCTGAACTCCGTAACGAATGCCTTGCGGGTCAACATAATACAGCGACTCCCCGTAGCGCGGGTCCGGCGACTGCAGCCGCAGATAGTGGCCGCCGTCGATGTAAACCGTTGCATTACCGGCAATTTGCCTGATACCCGAGTTCATCAGCCCGGCCGCGATCGGCAGATGCCGCCCTACGATGATCGTGGTCTTGGGCGACTGATCACCCGCTTGGCGCTCCCACGACCAACACAGCGTCGGGTCGTCCTGCGGCAGCATCATGGTCATCGGCTTGTCCGGCAGCGGCGAAAAGTAGTTCTGCTCAGCGATCTTGGCCACCACACTCGACTCGACCGTCGGTGGTGACACCAGACCGAACGAGTTGGCGGCCCGCAGCGCCGCCGCGGTGGTGTCATTGACCTTCGCCACACCGTCGGGCAATACGACGTACTGCTGGCGACCGTTGTCGGTCACCACTTGGAACACCGTGCCGATGACCAGATTCGGTGGCAGGCCAACGGTATTGGGTGCACCGGCGCCGCCGATCGGGCCCAGCAGCCACGGACCGTTGTTGGGCAATGCGTTGAACAGTCCCTCGGAGATGGGCGCCGAGCGCGCGCCGACCGGGATACCGACGGCCGACGTGACGGCGCGGTCACCGAGGTCGATGGCGTGCCGGCCGTGTTTGGTGACCAGCCAGTTCTTGTCCTGGAACTTGACCAGCACGCCCTGCGAGTCGCCGATCGGCCCGACGTCGGACCCGGTTTGCAACGGCCGGATCAGTACCGCCGTCTCGACGTTCGGGGTGACGCTGTCCGGTTTGGTCACGGTGTCACACACCGACCACGTCGATGATGAGCCGAAAACCGGTGTCGCATAAGGTGCTCCGGGAATACCGACGGCCGGGCCCTTGGGCATCCGGGCGAGTTCGTCAGACTTGACCGCCTGTGGTTCGGCCGAGTTCCCCAGGATCAGCCGAGCCGAGGTCAGGTTGTAGACCGGACGCAACTGGTCGGAGCCCGACAGCACGATGTACAGCTGATTGGTGCTGCGGTCGACCAGCACCGCCTCGGAGCCACGCTTGCCGAGCGGCTTGAAATACGCCAACATCAGTGCGCCCAAACAGATCACGATGGCGATGATCAAACCCATCGACACCGAGCGGCTGTAGAACTGCAGCGGATCGTCGAACATCCGGGTGTCGCGACGGACGATGGCATGTTCGACGCGGCGGAGCAGAAAACGCCATCCGCTGACCTGAACCTTGGTGGTGAGCCGGAAATCTGCCATTGGTTACTCGCCGATGTTCAGTCGCCGGTGCACGCCGCCGATCGCGGACGCCATGTCGTCGCCGGTGATCTCGCTCAGGGCCTCGACACCCAGGCTCTCGATGTCCATGGACCGGGCGAGGCGCATGTCGCGGGCCTGCTCACCGGCCTCGACCAACTGGCGCGCGTAGCGGCCGTTACCGGCGATGTCGATCGCCGGCTTGCCGTTCAGTTCATGCTGACCCAGCGTGGTCGCGGCCTCCAGCACGTGCTTGGCCGCCTCGTCGTTGATCATCGAATCATTGCTCTTGGCAATGACTTTCGCGATCTCCACGATCTCGTCGGGGGAGTAGGACTCGAACTCGATACGGGTGGCGAACCGCGACCGCAGACCGTCGTTGGCCTCCAGCAGCCGGTCGATGTCCGAGCTGTAGCCGGCGATGATGACGACCAGCCGATCCCGGTCGTTCTCCATGCGGGCCAGCAGGGTGTCGATGGCCTCGGAGCCGAAGGCGTCGCCGCCCTGCAGCCCGTCCTGGATGAGGGTGTAGGCCTCGTCGATGAACAGCACGCCGCCCAGGGCCCGGT
>ERZ650309.598-NODE-598-length-17759-cov-8.825520_pt1 | contig 17759 bp, 17 predicted proteins | sample MGYA00376245_ERZ650309 | MGnify/ENA primary metagenome ERZ650309 (study PRJEB26733, sample SAMN07839294) | wastewater metagenome | biome: urban; feature: wastewater treatment plant; material: waste water | place: USA: North Carolina | collected 2016-04-26 ...
TCCCTCAAATATGAAGTCGGTAGTTTCTGCTGATACTTGCGAATTTATGGCTCGTCGTGGCTGGTTTTATACGATGCACCGCTTTAATGTCGATCAAGTTGAGTTTGTCCGTCATATGCAGGAAAATGGTTTGATTGCATCAATCAGTATTGGAGTGAACGATGATACGATTGATCAGTTGAAACAATTGCAAGTTGCAGGACTTACACCAGAATTTATGACTTTGGATATCGCCAATGCATGGTGTCCTAAAGCTGAGAAAATGATTAAATATGTAAAAGACCATTTTAGTTCGTTTTTAATCGTGGGTAATATTGCCTCTCGTGATGCGGCAACTGAGATTCATGCTTGGGGTGCGGATGCGCTTAAAGCTGGGATTGCAGGGGGCAAAGTTTGTATCACCAAAAATAAAACTGGATTTCATCGTCCAATGGTAAGTACAGTACTAGATTGTGCCAGTTATACCTATGAAGCTGGTGTACCGTTGATTGCCGATGGTGGCGTGGTTGAACATGGTGACGTTGCTAAGGCTTTTGCTTGTGGTGCAACTATGGTTATGGCGGGCAGTTTATTTGCTGGATATGATCAGTCAGCGGGTAATATTATTGAAGTCACTCTTGATGGTCGTTCATTGCCACGGGCGTATAAAGAATATTACGGTTCGGCATCGCAGTATAATAAAGGTGAATACAAAAACGTCGAGGGTAAAAAAATCTTGATTGATTATCGTGGCAATATGGAGCGTTTATTGGTTGAACTTCAAGAAGATTTACAATCCTCAATCAGCTATGTGGGTGGTACTAAAACCGCGGATTTGATTAATGCGGAAATTATCGCGATTAATTAAATTTCTCAAGTGTATATTTTCTTATCGCTATACCCCTTTGGTAATAATTAAAGGGGTATTTTCAGTTTTTAATCTAAATTAAGCTAAACCTAATCTTTTGATTTCGGCTGCGGCAAGTAAGTGTGGAGCAATAACAATGTCAGCGCCAGCTAATTTGGCTTTGGCAATATTTTCTTCGTAATAAATCCGAGCTAATATTTGGGGCTTATTGGCTGTTGGGTGATTGGTTAAGAACTCAGTGACATTCATAATTGCAAATATTGTATCAGAGTCATTTTCAAAGTTAATTATAATCAAACTTGCTTCAGAGATTCGTGCTCTTATTAGAATATTTCTATTACCAGGGTAAGGTGAGATTAATAATCGTTCATTTTCTTGTAGTATTTCCCGATCAGTATCCATGTTTTTGCTATTATCAATCACTATGAACTCTTTGCCTGACTGTTTATAGCCTTCAATTAATATCTTAGCCAAGATTCCATAGCCTAGTAAGACAACGTGGTTAGTCATTGAAATTTTTCCTTTATTGATGTTAAATAATAAGCGACGTAATTTGTTATTAAATAGATATGCAACTAGTGTAACTCCAGAAGTGAACATTATTAAACCCATCATAATCATGGAAATTACGAAATATTTAGCCATTGTAGTGAGAGGATAAATCTCCCCAAAGCCGACTGTGCTATAAGTTTCAATACAAAAATAAACCGCATCATTGATCGTGTATATTCCATGGAATTCATTTCTTAGGACATAAGAGCCTAAAATACCATAGATTAAGGCAAAAATTAAAAAAGCAAAAGCAAATACAAAGCCATAAGACAAATAAAGTGGTTTGGTAAATATACGAGAACAGACAATTAACAGTATGAGCGACGCAATCAACAACACATTGCTGTGATAGCTGTGAGTTAGCCAGATCCCACTGAGTAGTATAGTCACGAGAGTTATAATCGTCAGAGACCAAATAGTTTTAGATCTTCCCGGCAGCGCTATTCCAAATACTAACAAACAATAGGCGTAACCTTCTTGAAGTAAAATTAACGCATCAAATTTAAGGTTAGTCAGGTTTTGTGAAATATGGTGATTATCGGCAATTAATGGATAAATACTATTAATGAAGATATATAATGCATTAAATATTACTGTTCCGCTACATAAAATAGAAATTATCTTGGCATGCAGTGTCCAGTCAGGTTTTTTCCAATCAAATTTTACTATAATATTTTCTTCCTTATGATTTGTCTGGTAATTATGGTGTTTAAAATATACCGATATCCGTAATATTGCTATTATAGCATAGCTTTTGCTATAAATAGGACTGACATCAATTTATTACTTTGGATGTCAATATTCTTTGGCGTATCTGATGAATGTCGGTGTAGTTCGCATAATCTGGCAGTCGGTATAACCCATATATGTTTAGTACGACCAAGATTAATAAATAAAATGCGGTACCAATATAAAACACTAGGTAATGTGGAAAGTGAATGTTTGATTTTAGGAGTAAATGAGCTAATCCGATGCTAATTAAAGGCATTAAGCCGGCACAGAAAATATAACCCTGTTGATTGGCAAAACTCATTCCAGCCAAGCGTACTGCCGATGGAAAAAGTCCTGCCATAACTCGTTGTACTAGAAAAGTAAAACAACTACTGAGTATTGCCAGTGCTAGGATACTTGGATATACAAATTTATTATAATGAGAAGACAGCATCCACAAAGTCACAGATGGCAGCAGCAATATTACACATAACAGTAGCTGACGTGGGGCATTATGGTATGAGCAATAACGATTAATTAAATATGCCACGATACCACCTATAATGCTGGTGATAAAAATTATGCGACTGATCATCAACAAACTATAGTGTAGAAAGTGATACATGGTAAATGGTATAAATATTAAATATAATAGTGTCAAGGCGCCGCGAATCCCTGCAAGACCAATTGCAATAAATATTTGGGAGGGGTAATAGTTAAATAGTTTATAAACAGGAATAATGTTACGGTAACAATGTTCTTCAGTAATTCGTTCAGCAAATTTTAGGCGAATCAAATAAATAAGCAACGCTAGTATGGCTCCAAATATAAAAGGTAGCCGCCAAGCATAGTCTTGAAGTTGATTGGGGCTAAACCAGTAGTTGAGTATACGGTTAACTACAATTGCCAAAAATTGCCCTATTTCATTTCCAGCTAAAATTCCTAGCGCTGCAAACGACATGTTTTGCGGAATCTTTATTTTTATATGGTCTAGTTCCGCTTGCATTTCTGCGCCGCAGGCTAAACCTTGAATAATTCTCGCTACTCCAAGAATTATCAACGGCATCCACCATACAATTGGCATGTGAGTTGGAATTAAACCCATAGTTAGCGTCGAAACAATCAGCATTAATGTGATTCCGCCATCAACCAAACGTAAGTCTTGTACAGGTGCAATTTTGCTATATAAATGCATTCCCAGTGGGTGCATAATATAACCGATGATAAAAATTGAATATAATATTAAGATATTGTTGTTATTTAGTGAGTCATTGCCAAAAATATTTTTGATAAAATAATTGGTCATGAATCCAAATATGATGAAATCATAAAATTCCAGAATGCTACCAAGTGATGCCATAAAGATAGCTTTTTTTTCTCGTGATGATAAGCCAAGCATCAGTAGTATTCGAATATTATTTACTATCACAGTGAAAGTACCACTTGAAATTTATGGTTTTATGTTATTTTATCTCAGTATATAGGAATGAATAATCTTTATTTTTCTTTTATCAATATACGCCATAATATGTCTTAGCGCATATTGATCATGATTTCATATCGCTGTATTGCTGGCTGAGCTTGTAACTAACGGTAGTGTATTATTGATTATTTTATGTTTATTTGGTTTAATATAAAACATTAAATTTACTCCAATTCAGCAAGAACACACTACTTATATTTATGGTCCAAGCTATTCGTTAATTGAGATAAACGCTCACTGTGGTACTCAAAATTATCTATATAATTATCTCTGAATAAGAAATTAAAAACAACGAGCTTATAATTATTTCAGCGATTCTTTATTTCTTTTAAAGATGTTTGAGACAGGAGGTATTATATCATCTTAAACCGTATCAAACTAATCTAAGTAAATGTAAATTAATTCCAAATCGCTGCCACTCTCCGATAATGAAATGGTTACACTTTTACAGTATAACCACCAATCATAATGAATTACATAAATCGCTGGTACAATCCAAATCGGATTTATTCAAAACTATAGGCTATCTGTCACCGAATGAGTTTGAGGCAGTAACCTCCAGTGAAGTTTGGTCAGTAAAAATTTTTTTAAATATGCTTTTCGTAACTGAAAGTTGGGTTTATCAAACTAAATTATTTTATAATCATGACTAGGCAAAAAATACTTACCGCAAGTAAACGTGCCGAATTTGAAAAATTGGTTCGCATCACTAGAAACATAGATGAGAAAGATCATCTGAGAGTTGTTTTAGCTTATGAAGAAGGTCATGATGTTTGTGATATTGCTGATATCTTAAAATCAGCAACTTAGCCGCATGCAATTATATCAATGATTATTTAAAGTTCAGAATATTTGATTATTAATAAATTTAAGAGGTGTTAAACTTTGAATTCAGCAAAAATAAAATCTATAACTTTTGCTTTGTTAGCTAGTGGAATAATGACTGGGTGTGGTAGTGGTGGTAGCAAAGTTGATTCTGCTCCTGTCAACTCTCAGGCTAAGCTGAGTTCCGATGACTTAAATTTTATTTTTGTGCAGAGCTTTGAACCAAATGCGCAAGGAAATAATTTATCTATCACTGGCTTTAACCATTCATTACAGTTTGGGCAGTTGTTAAACCAAATTACGGGGGGAAATATCAGTGCTGTTATGTCATTAGATCCGTGGACCCAGATTATTAATGGCTATCCAAATATGTCACCGATACAGAGTATCGAAAATTATGCAGTATTAAATGGAATTGGTATCTATGCGTTATTGCCAACTACTATTGGCAACTATTATGAGCCAATATTTCCATCTGTGGCATATTATATTGAAGAAATAATCGGTCAAACCTCCCAAATTGGTGTTCCTAGCTCGGGTAATTTTGTCATTGCATTGCCAAGTCAACAAATTAACCAGACTTTGGCTCAACTAAGTCAAAATCCAAATTTGTCCTTTACTTATACACCGCTTGAGAGCAATAACTATCATCAATATGCCGTGTTATCCATAAATAATGTTGCCCAAGCTCAATCTGCAACCTATAATGATGGCATAATCTCATCTAATCAATATCCCAACCTGCAGTTAAATACTAATTCTGCCTGTCAGGAAAGTAGTGTTACATTTACTTTGCAGGGTACAGTACCTCCTAATATGAATCGCAATGAGACAGTATATCTAATTCGCCATGTTGAAGCGCACCCGGTATACTCATTCGATAATGGTAATTATGTTTGTCAGGGGCAGTGGCGGGCAATTGGTGCGGTTAATAAATTAGAATCAGTTATTGGTGGATTACCAAATCTGGTCTATTCTTCAGATCCTGGCGATCCATATAGTTGTACTAATGGCAGCTCTTTTTTACCAGCAGAAAGCTGTCCAACTTATGTTCGTCCATCGTTAACCATCAACCCCTTTGTGATTAAAAATAGTATGCCACTTAATTTAGTTGCTGAGAGTAATTTTAACTGGAATAATTATCAGGCAATGGCGCAGTATTTCTTTCAAGAGAGTCAGTTTAGCAACCAGACTATTCTGATCGCATGGGAACATGATACGGTAAACAGCATGTTAGATTATTTGATTGGGACTATTTATGACCAGCCAGAATCTGTTGCATTAATCCCGACATGGGCTGGCAATGACTATGATACAATTTGGAAAATTCAACTGAATCAGAATGGTCAGCTAACTTTTTCAAACACTTGTGAAGGGATTTCATCTGCAACTCTTCCGTTGTCGTGTCCAGCATTTTAACTTTTATACATCCGTCAGGATTAACAGTTACTGCTAATCCTGACAAGTTTGATTACATATCACTATATTGTGGACCTGAGCCAGCCTCAGGTACTGTCCATGTGATGTTTTGTCCAGGATCTTTGATGTCGCACGCCTTACAATGAACGCAGTTTTGCGAGTTAATTTGTAGGGTAGGTTCACCGTGTTGTTTGACAATTTCGTATACGCCTGCTGGGCAGAATTTAGTCTCTGGCGCAGCATAGTCCATTAAATTAATTTTGATAGCTTGGTAATGATCTTTAAGTACTAAATGCACTGGTTGACTATCATCATGAGTTAGATTTGCCAAGTGAACTGATGATGCTTTATCAAAACTTACTTTATTATCATGTGGCGGATAAGTTAAAGGAATAAATTTGGATTTATGCTGAATGCACAAGTGGTCAGCATGTTTCATAGATAATGTCCACGGAGCATTACCTCGTAAAATATATTTTTCAAACGCAGTGTAAAGCAGCCCAATAATTCGTCCATATTGAAACGCTGGGCGAATATTACGAACGGCTTTTAAGTCTTTGTAGAGCCAACTAGCTTTGAATAGCTCGGCGTAAGTATTGGCAACTGTTTTTTCATGGCGAATAGCATCCATTACGGCTTTGGCACCAAGCATTCCAGATTTCATTGCATTATGTACCCCTTTGATTTTTGGTACATTTAAAAATCCAGCGCTATCGCCAACCAAAATTCCACCTGCAAAACTTAGTTCAGGCAAGGCTTGCAAACCGCCTTCAACAACGGTACGTGCACCATATTCCAGACGCTCGCCATCTTCTAGTAAATAGCGAATTTCAGGGTGCTGTTTGAAACGCTGAAATTCTTCGTAAGGGTTGAGGTATGGATTTTTATAATCTAATGCAGTTACTAAACCAATTGACAGCAAGTTATTATTTAAGTGGTAAACAAACCCGCCACCGTAAGTGCTGTTATTTAATGGGTAACCGATAGTATGTAATATGCTGCCAAGAGAGTGTTTTTTGCTGCTAATGCGCCAAATTTCTTTGATTCCGAGACCATAGGTTTGTGGTTGTGAGTCTTTATCTAAAGCAAATTTAGCAATGATTTGTTTACTAACTGAACCACGACAGCCTTCGGATAAAATAGTCTGTTTAGCACGGATTTCGATTCCCATTTGATAATTGGCGGTTGGTCGTCCTAAACGATCTAGTCCCATATCTCCGGTGATAATTCCTTTGACAGCACCATCCTCAATAATTGCTTCTTTGGCGGCAAATCCAGGATAAATTTCTACTCCGATTGATTCGGCGTATTCGGCGAGTTTGCGACACAGCTGACTCAGGCTGATAATATAATTACCATCATTGCGCCAATCGTGTGGAATTGGCATAGTATAGCTTTTTTCTGCACCCATAAAAGCCAAACGTTCTTGTTTAACTTCAGTAGCAACTGGAAAATCAAGTTCTCGCCAATTGGGAATTAGTTCACTCAAACCGCGTGGATTCATTACGCAACCAGAGATAATATGTGAACCAACTTCACTACCTTTATCCAAGATGCAAACGCTAATTTCACTACCATTTTGCTCAGCTAGTTGTTTGAGGTGAATCGCACTTGCCAAACCAGCAGGTCCAGCGCCAACAACGACTACGTCGTATTCCATTACATCACGTTGTACTGTCATGTTTATTTAACCTATAACACTGGAGACCGCGTGTTCTGCAAGTTGTCGCCCGGTCTTTTCTTCAATAAAACTCATCAAATAGTAGCATAATTCTTTACAATTTTCACCAGTTGCGCCAGAGATGGTAAAAATACGTGTATAATCAGTATTGGTATTATGTTGTTTGAAACGAGTGATGAAATCATTGATAATTTGCTCACGCTCTTCTTCCAGAATCAAATCAATTTTATTGATAACCAAATAGCGTGGTTTAGCGTATAAATCATCAGCATATTTTTCTAGTTCATGTGCAATCGCAACTGCTTCAGCAACTACGTCGGTCGCCTCATCCAGTGGTGCAATATCCACGATGTGCAGCAATACCTTAGTGCGTTGTAAGTGCTTGAGGAATTTATGTCCTAAACCTAATCCATCCGCAGCGCCTTCAATTAGTCCTGGAATATCAGCAATCACAAAACTGCGTTCCGCATCTACGCGTACCACACCTAAATTAGGATGTAGGGTAGTAAACGGATAATCTGCTACTTTTGGTTTTGCCGAAGAAACGGCACGAATAAAGGTCGATTTTCCAGCATTAGGTAAACCAAGTAAGCCAACATCAGCCAATACTTTTAATTCTAGCCGAATATTCAGCCTTTCACCAGCTTCACCTTTGGTTGTTTGACGTGGGGCGCGATTGGTTGAGGATTTGAAGTGAATATTACCTAGTCCACCCTTACCACCTTTGGCAACTACCAGCTCTTGCCCATTAGTTTCCAAATCTGCCATTACCAAACCAGTATCTTCATCGATAATTGTTGTACCAACGGGAACTTTTAAATAAATATCTTCGCCTTTATGCCCGTAGCAATCTGCACCACGCCCATGTTCACCATTTTTGGCAGCATAACGCTTAACAAAACGATAGTCAACCAACGTATTGAGGTTGTTATCGGCAATCATAATTACCGAACCACCTTTACCGCCATCACCGCCATCTGGTCCGCCATTTTCGATATATTTTTCACGACGGAATGACATACAACCGTTACCACCATTACCAGCAATTATTTCGACTCTGGCTTCATCTATAAACTTCATAATTTCTTTCTGATTTAAGTATATTTCTTGCGCTGATACCAATTTGAACAGAGCAAATAAAACATATTGAGTATAATTAACTTCGCGATTTTATCATAAATCACTAATAGGTATAACCTATCATTTTCTAGAAGCCTGAAATTTTATCATAAGCAGTTAATACTCTATTATATTTACTCCTCTAGATACTTGACCGTGGCTGGATAATCTGATTAATGTCATGTTTTAATATGCCAGAACAGATAAAATATCTAACTTAGCCTTTATTGTAAATTAGGTTGTGCTATTATGAAATTAAATAGAAATATTCTCATTGCTTTGCTAGTTAGTTTAATTACAATTGCGGATATAAATGCCGAAGAGTGTAATTATCAGCAGTCGGTTAGTAGCGATTTTAGCTACCGGGATAGTTTGTCACAATATTCAAGCCCTAACTATCGAGATAGCTGGGGACCAAGACCTGCACACTACCCAGCTCCGACAATTCCTTCTGCTTGTGACCCGATAAAATGGCAGCAGCAGAGAATTGTTGCCGTTGCGGAGAAATACATTGGTCTACCATACAAACACCATCATATACCTGGATTTGATAGTGGTGATGGAGTTGGGCTTGATTGTTCAAATTTTACCTCGTGGGTATATAACTATGGGCTTGGTATAAAAATTAACAGCGATATTACCAAACAAGCAAATACTGCAGGACGAATGTTAGCGCCAAATGAACCATTGCAAGCAGGTGATCTACTATTTATTCGTACGGTTGATGATAGTAGGGTTTCGCATGTGGTAATTTATATTGATTCTGGGCATATCATTGATGATCATGCAAGTGGAGTTAAAATCCGTGAGTTTAAAGGGTGGTACAAAAATCACTTTGCCTATGCCCGCAGGCTCATAGATTAGTACTTGTAGGTTATGTGATGGTCTACTCAATTTGAAATCAGGTGTATTAGTCGCATCATGTTATGCTTTTTGTGTTGTACTTCAAATTTCACTCTACTTCAGTAACTGATTTGTTGCGAAATGTAACATTTGGTTTAAAGTGTAGGTGAAACTATAGTTGACTGATTTGATTCTATATTATAGAATTTAGCGAAGCATTGTTTTATCGTAACTAGCTGAAATACAATGATATATCGCCAGAAGGTCGGTCTGCAGTGTTTGTAGTAAGGTAAAATAATGGCTTGTAAGAAAATAGAATATTGGGATTTTAGTTTATGAATTCAAGGGAAAGAAGTACTGGATATCGTTCCAGAGAGCAACGTTATAATAACGATGCTCCTCAAAAATCACGAGATCAACGTTATTACGATGAACCACATCGTGACGATGGTTATCCTGAGCGTAATCGTTATGATGATCGTTATCATCAGTCAGATTATCGTCGTTCAAGTGGTGGCAAAAAATTTGTAATTGCCACCGTTCTACTTATTGGTGCAGTAGCAGTTGCCGCGGGTGCATATAAAGTATTTATGACTCCGCCACCAATTCCTCAGGCGCAAATTCTGTCGGTAAGTCCTAACTATGTATTTTCCAAAAAGGCTTACAATAGTTGTCATAAAGTATCAACGACTACGTATGTGCAGAATCAAAAAGATGGTACGAATGGTGCTTTAATTGGCGGTGCAACTGGTGCAATTGCAGGCGGTGTGATCGGGAATCAAATCAAGCAAGGTGGTGGCGGAACTGCGGTTGGTGCTATTGTTGGCGGACTTGGTGGTGCTTTAGTCGGTCGCGAGGTACAGCGTTCAAATCAACCAGACTATGTTGCCAAGAAAAGTAGTTATGATAAGTGCGGGATTGCGTATAAAACAGTTAAGCATCAATCGGGCTATAAAGTTCAATACCTTTACGAGAATGCTACAGCAAATATTATTACGCAATCGCCATTGGCAGTTGGAGCAAAGCTTCCTTTAAATCAGTTGCAGTCTATGGCGCAGGTAACGCAGTAGCAATTTAAATAGCAAATTTTTGAAAATGATAGAGTATGTTTAAAATAAATAAATTTTTTTTGGTTATTTCGCTTAGCTTTGCTGGATTATCTGTTTATGCAGAAGAGCACATTACGGTTAACCGAGCAGGCGGTGGTGAAACACATGTTAACGTTAGTCATGACGGTGCTTACCACCAGGGGCAGTATCATTCTGCGACTCACGAAAATCTTAACACCTACGGCAATAATCATTTAGGCAATGACAGATATAATAATGATACTGTGAATGTCTATGGACATAATGGCTATAATGGAGCATATAATGGTGGTTATCCGCCATATCGTGGTTGGAACCAAGGCCCAGTTGGGTTTAGTAATGGCTGGGGTAGCGGCTGGAATAACGGCTATAACAATGGTGGTTGGGGTGCTGGTCTAGCTGAAGGGCTAATTGGTGGAATTGCAGCAACTAGTTTATTTAACTATTTCTTCAATCACAATAATTCTACACCAGTTGTCTATTCAGGTGGTGGATACTCTTCTGGTAACTCATCTTCATCCAATGGCATGCCAAATACACCTCCAGAAGACATTAATAATACCACCACAAATAATACCGTAATTGAAGAGAATAGTTCTAATCCAGGATACTGGTTATTAGGTATTGGTGTACTCGTGCTTGCTGGTTTGGGTATCGCCTATGCCATGCGGGGTAACAAACGCAAAGAATATTATCCTGATGAACGTCGTGATAATTATTCTGCCAATCATCGAAGGTATGATGATCGGAGCTATGATTATCAGGACGAACCAGATGACTATCAAAGAATTGAACCTCGTCAACCTAACCGCTCCTATTCAGATACTCGAGTAAGACGCAGAGATAGACAAGTATAAATAAAGACAGTGTGCAGATAATAATAAAAATTATATTAAAGGGTAAGAATTATGGCAGATAATACAAGAACAAGAACTAGAAATAGTCGTCAGCAAGGTAGCCGTCAAAATTATAACGATAGTTATTCTGACGTGCCGCAAAGATCATCAAATCAAAATTTAAGAGGACATGATGCACCGCGTAGCAATTCACGCAGAGTGCGTGCAGAGTCTTTTGATGATTATGATGTTACGGGTGGTGGGTTTGCTACAAATAAGAAAAAATTAATTATTGGTGGAGCGATTGCCGCAGCTGTTTTGGCTGCAGTTGGTTTAGGCATTATCCTGAGTAATGCTGGTAAAGTAGAAATTGTAAGCGTTCAGCCTGCGTTGCTATCCGCGCAACAGCCTTACCAAAGTTGTGAAAGAGTTGGTAATACACACTATTCTCGTAACCATAAGAGTGGGACGGAGGGTGCAATTATTGGTGGTGTCGGTGGTGCCGCAGTTGGTGGATTAGTTTCACATTCGTGGGTTGGTGCTGGTGTCGGTGCCGCAGTTGGTGCGGTTGGTGGTGATTTAATTGAGCGTAGTAATCAGCCTGATTATGTAGCGCATCATAGTACAACTACTCAATGTAGCACAGCTTACCGACCAATACAAGTTCCGGTTGGCTACCAAGTTGGTTATTTAAATAGCGATAATGCAGTAGTGCAGGTTGTTACGCAACATCAGCCACAAGTGGGTACTAAAGTTAAATTGGATGAGTTAAATGCTGATCAAGTTAGTCCTCAACAGCAGCAACAATTGGTACAACAGGCTATTAACGGTGGTAATGCCGCGCAACCCGCTGCAGCAGGAAACATTGTTCCGCCTCCTGCGGTCAATAGCGCTCCTGCTCCACAATAAAGTTCTTTTCACAGCTAGCTTAGCTGCATATTAATGAATGGGGCTGCTATGGATTTTTTTGTTCCTGGGTCGGGTAATGTTATTACCATATTTAGCATTGGGGTGGTTATTGCCGTCTTTATGTTTGCTACTGATAAAATAAGTTTTAAGCAATTGGCAATTGTTAGTTTAGTGATGCTAGTCATTGCACTAAGCTATCTTAAGTTTACTACTAAAGAAACTGCCGAACCACCGATGATGGATGCATTGAAGAGTGTTACCGCAGCAGAATCTGCGGCACTTTATCGAGAAAATGATTAACGTATCTGACCATTGCCACGAACAATCCATTTATAGCTGGTTAGTTCTGGCAATGCCATTGGTCCGCGAGCGTGAAGTTTTTGCGTACTGATACCAATTTCAGCGCCCATGCCAAATTCCCCACCATCTGTGAAAGCCGTTGAAGCATTGACATAGACTACAGCAGCATCAATTTGGTTTATAAACTGCTCAATACTTTGTGGGTCGCTGCTAATAATTGCTTCACTGTGTCCTGAGCTATATTGTTGAATGTGTTTGATTGCTTCTTCTAATTTATCAACGCACTTAATCGCCAGCTTATAATCTAAAAATTCTCGTCCAAAATCCTCTGTGCTTGCTGATTGTAAAAGTTCGGCAGGATAAGCACCTTCTAAAACGCTATAACTGTTTGCATCAGCGTAAATAGTAACTTTGTTTTCAATCAGCGGTACAACTAACTTGGCTAATTCAGCTAATCTGCTGCGATGAATAATTAGGGTATCCAAGGCGTTGCAGACACTAACCCGTCTAGTTTTGGCATTGTTAATTATTTTAGCACCATTGATAACATCGCCACTTTGGTCAAAATAAGTATGAACAATCCCTGCGCCAGTTTCAATTACTGGGATTTTTGCATTTTCACGAACAAATTGAATTAAGCTCTGGCTACCCCGTGGGATACAGACATCTACCAATCCAACTGCATTAAGCAAATCATAAACCGCAGCACGCTCAGGTGGCATTAGATAGACAATATCTGGATTAATCTGCTGTGCAAGTAAACTTTGTTTAATTAAATCAACAAAAATTTGGTTAGAGTTGATAGCTTCGCTACCACCTTTTAAGACGACTGCATTGCCTGATTTAAAGCATAAACTAAATACATCAATAGTAACATTCGGTCGTGCTTCGTAAATTACCGCAACCACTCCCAGAGGAACACGGGTTTTTTGTAAATCCAAACCATTAGCCAAGGTGCGTTGCTCTAGGATAATCCCCAATGGCGTAGTTAAGCTGGCAACCTGACGTACATCGGCTGCAATTACCTTAATTCGATCGGTGTTGAGTTTGAGGCGGTCGTATTTTGGATCATCAGTGGGCATTTTTGCCAAATCTAGAGCATTGGCTGCAATTATTTCTGGCGCATGTTGTTCAATACGTGTGGCTAAATCTAATAAAACTTGATTACGTTGCTGGTCTGAGAGATTGAGGAGCGATGGGTAATCATTTTTTAACTGTTGCAGGCGTGCGGTAATTTCACTCATTTTGTAGCTCCTGCCAAAATAGCATCATGGTCAATGTGTAAATAATCATAATGGATAAATTCGGGATGATTTTTGCCACCAATGTATTCTTGTAGTTTGCTAGAGTTATAACGAGCAACACCAATCGCGATTTTATCTCCTGCCGGATTTAAAACTTCAATCAAATCACCGCGTTTAAAATTACCGTTGGATGCTTCAATTCCTACTGGCAAAATACTAATCGCATCATGTTTATTCAGTGCCGCAACTAATCCCCAATTGGCAGTAATTTGTGCCTGTGCTTGTCCCTGAGTGAAGGCTAAAAATTTCTTACGGGCAGTTTGTTTATGTTCGGGAATAACTTTACTTCCGATTTTATCCGAGCCTAAAACCAGACGGGTAATTACGTTTGGCTCAGCAATATTGGCAATATGGGTCATAACACCAACGCTTGCCATCTTACGTGCGGTATTTAATTTACTGCTCATACCGCCACGACCAAGCGTAGTTTTACCGTCCAATTCGGGTAAACTATCATTAAGGTGAATTTCCTCAAGTAGTTTGGCATCCGCTTCAAGCGGATTTTTGTCATATACGCCGCTAATGCTAGTTAGCAGTAAGAGTTTATCTGCGCCGATTTGGGCGGCAATGATTCCAGATAGCTCATCATTATCGGTAAACATTAATTCTTCTACTGCAACACTATCATTTTCATTGATAATAGTGATTACGTTACTTTGTGAAAGTGCTTTTTGTAATAAACGTAATATATTGGTATAACTGCGTTTAGTCTGGAAATCATATTTAGTCAAAAGTAGTTGTGCGGCTAAATATTGTTGTTGTTCACAGATTTTGGTATAGATCGCCATTAGTTGTGGTTGTCCAAGGCTTGCTAAAAGTTGTTTATCCGCAACGGAGTTACCATATTCCCGCGCGACTATTTTGCGTGAAATTCCTCGTCCTAAAGCAACTGCACCAGAACTCACTAAAATAACCTGATGTCCTGCTTGCTGCAATTCAATTATTTGCGCAATGATATTTGTCATTACTGTTTCAAGTGCCGCGCCTTCTGGGGATAAGATTGCTTGAGAACCAACTTTAATTACGACTTTCACTTACCTTGATCCTTTTCGTTTGAAATAAAATGGTGGCAAATTATAGCATATTCCTTGAGTGTGTGCATGGGTGCGGGCAAAAGCAATAGACTTAAAATAGTTTAAATGTTTTTGGATATGTTTTCACTAATATATCATGTGAGTATCAAGAGCCATTGTTTGCTTGGGAAGCATTTCATTAGGAATTAGGCGGTTATACCCCAGCTGTACCAATTTTGCATATAAGGCTTGGCGATTATACACTTCAAATTTGGGAAATAGTTGATTGGTAAAAACACAATCTATCGTACCTTTGCGGAGCTTTTTGCCTTCCATTTGATAAATAACCTCTACCATTTCAGCACTATTTAGGTTAGCTAAAAAAAGAAAAACTATTTGTTTTTCCCGTTTGCTTAAGTGAGGTAGCTTCTGATTTTGTTGCGGCTCAAGGTTTAAGCTTTGATAAGTATTGAGAATTTGTTGCGCTGGGTTAAGCGTAGCAAAATCAAATGCTTGACATAGAATACCAATAACCTGATTACTACTATTATCAACAATTGGTGATTTAATAAAAGTTAATGGTTTGAGTTTGCCTTTGATTTTATCAATATGAATAAATGGTAGTGCCGTTCGCGTTGCAATAATTTGTTGATCTTCACAAATCCGCAATGCACTGTTTGCATCATTAATAAACATATCATGCTTGCCAACAATATCTTCTACAGAAGATCCCAGAAGTTCTGCGAAATTTGGCGAACAATATAAATAACGGGATTCAAGGTTTTTTACACCAATTATCTGGGTTGGCAGCATACTGGCTAATCCTACGATTTTATCTATAAACGACTTTAACATTCGGCTAACCCCTGGCAAAAATACGGTATGAAAACAAAGCTGGTTTTAATATAATCACGACATCAATTATTTGAGGTGTTGTAAATGATTTATCTAATTCTTTTTTTAGCATTTAATGCAATTGCCCCTATTATAATCTATTTCTGGGGACAAAATATTAACCATGATATTTTAATTTTTATTTCTGCGATTACGGCAGTGATTAGTTTTCATCTACTAAATTTAGGGCAAAATAAAAATACTTATCGTCGTGTCTTAAGTGATAGCTCAATCTGGGGCGGTTTGGCTAAAGTAATAGTAACTACAACATTTATGTGGATTGCAGGTTTTATAATTCCAATCGTTTTTACGCCGTTTATTTTTGTTTTTAGTTATCTGGGCTGGCCAAGCTTCTTTGGTGCAATTGTTATGGCAAAGACTACTAAAAACCCCTTGTATATTATTCAGGCATTAATGATTGCGACTACTTTTGTATTATTTTACTTTTTAACTTTTAGCGGTTATCCCTTAGCCAAGACTATTATTGGAATTTTAATCACGATGTTGACGGGGTTATCGTTATACTTCTATCTTAGAGTTTCCAAGGGACTTAATTTTAAAGGGGTGAATTCGCGCCAGATTCTTGCCTTGCGTTACTGGTTGCTATTATTGATGCCCTTGGCTTTGATAAGCTACAGACATGAATTTAACTTGATTACTCTGGATATACTAGGGAAGGGGATTATAATCGGATTGATTACGCTAGTTTTGCCACTTTATTTTGGTCAGTTATGTATTGAGAAATTTGGTTCTGAGAAGTTTTCACTGGCAATGGGATTCACCCCAATACTAACCTTTTTATTGCAGTTTTTTATGTTAAAAGCGGATTTATTGGAGGTCTTCATTGCTCTTGCTCTTGCTCTTGCAATTGCATTGCCAATGATTTTTACTTATTTAACTGCATCGCGGAGAGGTGTTGTGCTGCAAAATTAAGCGTATAAAGTATTGAGTAGCTATTATTTCCTCCTGCTGAAGTACTTAAATACTCCAACTATGTTAAACTTTATGTTAGTGACTTAATCCAGATGGCGTTTTAGGAGTTTACGAGCGAATGTTACACAACAACAATCTAGTCTTTAGAAGGGCTGAAACAGACGGAGACTTTCAGAAAATCTTTGAGCTTCATAATAAAAATATTGTAAGCTCGCTAAGTCATGAAGATTTAAAAGATGGTTTTTTGTCTGGAGAATTTACGTTAGATAAGCTTAGAGCAATGAACGATAGTATTTGTATTATGGCATGCTTTTCTGGCGATGATTTATGCGGCTACCATATCGCAAGTACGCCTGAGTTTAACCAAGCCTCTCCCATGCTAATGCAAATGATGCAGCAATTTGACAAAATTATTTACAAAGGTAAGCCGCTTGCTGAGTATAAGTGTTTTATTGCTGGCCCAAGTTGTATTGCTAAAGAATACCGAGGGCTAGGTATTTATCCACAATTGATTTCATCGCTATTTGATTTTCTAAAAGATACACAAAACCCATCTCGGTTAAGAATCTCTTTTGCTTCAGAATTAAATCCAAGATCATTAAATGCGCAGAAAAAAATTGGTTGTGAAATAATTGGTGAGTTTATGTTTAATTCCAGTAAATTCATGATTTCGTGTCTTGATTTAGAAGACACTCTTCGTCTTTGAATAATAAAAAGCCCTGCTAAATATAGCAGGGCATAATACATATCATTGTAATTTTTTAAGCTATTACTCAGCTGCTTCGATACTAACGATGCGACGGTTCAATTTTCCACCAACGGAGAATTTAACTACGCCATCTTCTTTAGCAAACAAAGTATGATCTTTACCCATACCAACATTCACTCCAGCGTGGAATTGAGTACCACGTTGACGAACGATAATGCTACCAGCAGATACTAATGCACCGCCGTAAGCTTTAACACCTAGCATTTTAGGATTTGAATCGCGTCCATTTCTTG
>ERZ650309.599-NODE-599-length-17759-cov-4.652113_pt1 | contig 17759 bp, 10 predicted proteins | sample MGYA00376245_ERZ650309 | MGnify/ENA primary metagenome ERZ650309 (study PRJEB26733, sample SAMN07839294) | wastewater metagenome | biome: urban; feature: wastewater treatment plant; material: waste water | place: USA: North Carolina | collected 2016-04-26 ...
GCTAGATCCGGTTTCCCATCTAAATTAAAGTCCGCAACTGTAGCTGAAGCGGGAGTGTTTCCAACGCTAATTGGGGAACCGATTGCTTGGGTAAAACCACCAATACCATCGCCGAGTAAAATCCTGACATTCCCAGAATCTCCACTTACTACGGAGAGGTCATATCTACCATCACGGTTAAAGTCTGCGATTCGCAGAAACGATGCGGAGGGAACTGCAATTGCTGGTCCTGCTGGCGTAAAGGTGCCAGACCCTGTGCCAAGTAAAATAGTAACCCCGCTGTCATGTGTTATGGCGAGGTCGGGTTTCCCATCGCGATTGAAGTCTTCAGATGCTACATTTCTAGCAGAATCCGGGACAGAAAGTGGGCTACCCGCTGCCAGAGTAAAGCCTCCTGCCCCATTTCCTAAAGAGATTGCCACGGTGTTAAGTTGATAACTTGTGACGGCTAAATCAGGTTTTCCATCAAGATTAAAATCGTTGGCGACAACCGATGATGGGAAATCATCGGTTCCGTAAGGAACTCCAGTTGCCTGAATAAAACCTCCGCTCCCATTACCTAATAAAATAACAAAATCCCAGCTACCACCGTTAAGCACAGCCAAGTCGAGTTGGCCATCGCGGTTGAAATCTTTTGAGGCCAAATAAATGGGGTCATTGCCGGCTGAACTTATCGGCGAGCCTGCGGGTTGAGAAAACGCGATGCCGGAGCATGGCTGCGCGGGGCAGGTGTTAAGCTGAATCGTCACGTTGTTGGAGTTTGCATTAGCGACTGCAAAGTCTGGCTTGCCATCAAGGTTGAAATCGTCTGCCGCCAGGTATTGAGGGCCATTTCCAGTGCCGATGGGGGAGCCTGCCGCAGTAACAAAGCTGCCATTTCCATTGCCTTGCAAAATTGTGATGTCGTTAGAGCCACTGTTCGCTGTGGCAATATCAGGTTTGCCGTCAAGGTTGAAATCTCCAACCGATAAGGATGTTGGATTGGTACCAACAGCGATATGTGATCCAGGGGCTTGAATGAAATAACCATTTACATCATTCAGCAGAATGGTCACTTCGTTATTAGCGATACTTGCTACAGCCAAATCAGGTCTACCATCAAGGTTGAAGTCGCCAAACTTGACGGAGCTTGAAGCGGGACTAACAGGAATTGGGGAGCCTAACGCTGGGAAAAAGAAGCCGCTCCCGTTTCCGCGAAAAAGTTTTATTTGGCCTACTTGAAACCTTTCGGTGACTGCAAGGTCGGGTTTTCCATCAAGATTGTAATCACTCACTGCGATGGAGCCAGGTGCGGACACACTTACTGGAGGGACCAGTGCGATAAAGCCCCCACTTCCGTCACCCATTCGAATTGTTACTGTACCGATAGTATTTGCTACTGCCAAATCAGGTTTACCATCAAGATTGAAATCTGCAACCGCAATGAAATTCGGGAAATTCCCCGCACTGATGGGCGAGCTTGCCGATAGTGCGAATCCTCCGCTGCCATTTCCCAGAAGAATCGTGACGTTGTTAGCGCCAAAGTTTCCCACGGCAAGATCAAGCTTACCGTCCAGATTGAAATCTCCTACAGCCACTGATCGTGGGGTTGTTCCGGTTGTAATAGGTGAGTTGGCGGCTTGTGCGAAGCCTCCCGCTCCATTGCCCAACAAGATTGTCAGAGTGTTTGAGGTTTCATTGGCTACGGCGAGGTCAGTTTTGCCATCGTTATTGAAATCACCGGTTGCCATTGATTTAGGGTTAGTTCCAACAGTGACTGGCGATCCTGGAGCCTGGGCAAAGCTGGCTCCGCATCCGGCGGGTTGCTGCATTAGTGAAGGTAATGAAGGCGTGATTGCCTCAGTGAAAAGTGATGGGGCTGGTGGAAGGCCGTTTACTGCAAAGTTGGTTACATTATCCGGTTCGGTTGCCGGAACCAATTTCGGCACGTTCGACAACGGGAAGGTGCTTGCGCCAGTGCGCCAAGCTGCCAAGCTCAATCCAATGAAGACCAGCGCAACTAATACCCAACCATACCGATACCCCTGAGAAGATTTTTGCTCAAACATAAATCAAATTCCTTTTGATAATGAGGATGCTAAAAGCTCGCATTAGTCGGACGAAAACGAAAATGCCGAATAGGTAATGCGGCGTCGCTCAGTGAAAGCACAGAAGCGAGTCGGCGGATTGACTAGGCTTCAAACAATGGGGTGGCCTTTACGTGGTTTGTGAGTTTTGCAGCCCCTGGCAACGGGAATGCGAACGGATACTAATTGACCGGAACAGATTTGCAAAGTTGGAATTCGAGGGAAACGGCTGCTGGTCGAATTGAAAAGGAGGCAGCTTGAATGGGCTAACTGGATACTTGATAATGCGCGGGCTTGTTCAGGTGACATTCGACAGAATTCAATGATTTCAGAAGAAGGAAGCGGCAGGTATACGAATGGCGGACACACCGAAGATGACGCTCAACAGGATGGTGGACATCCATTGCCACATTTTGCCGGAAACGGATGACGGCGCGACTTCGCTGGAAGAGTCCGTGGCAATGTGTCGGGCGGCGGCGGCAGATGGAATCAAAACCATTATTGCGACGCCGCATATGTTTGATGGCGTTCACACCACGCCGGAGGGCGACGCCATTCGCCGCCGGATTTCGCGTGTGATGGAAGCGGCTGACAATTGCGTGCAGATCGTGCCGGGCGGAGAAGTCCGCTACAGCTACGAAATCTTTCAGGAAGCGGACAATCCGAATTCTCGCATCAAGTTGAACGGGACTTCTTATATGTTGTTGGAGTTCCCGTTTCAGTCCATCCCGCCGAACATTGAAATGACCATCTTTCAAATCCTGAACCTGGGTATCACGCCGGTCATTGCGCATCCCGAGCGAAACAAACGCATCCAAGATAATCCGAAAATCATTGCCGATCTGGTTGAACGCGGAGCCTTCGCGCAACTGGATGCGGGCAGCTTGACCAAGAGCTTCGGGCCGGAATCGTACCAATCGGCCAAGAAGATTTTGGAAGCGGGCCTGGCGCATTTCATCGCAACGGACGCGCATCATCAGGATCGGCGGCGTCCAATCTTGTCGGCTGCGGTTGCTGTTGCGGCAGGGCTTGTCGGCGAAGAGTACGCCCGCGCGCTGGTCGAAGAGAATCCCGAAGCGTTGGTCAATGATCGCGCGATCCCGGTTCAGCCGGACGTGGATATGGACGCGCTGCTCGGTCGCAAAAAGAGTTGGTTTGCATTTTGGAAGTAAAACCCGGTCTGCGCTGCGGCGCTGACCCTTCAACCGGAGAATTGATTCGTGAATATCAAGCTTCGTTTTAACGTCAGAACGGTCGCCGGAATGGCGATGGCTCTGGTTTTGATTGCGGTGTTTTCGCTCAGCCTGACTGGCGTTTCAGCCAAACCGCAATGGCAGTTGCTGAAGTTGAAAAACGGCATGGATGTGATCGTTGTTGAAAACCGCTCCGTGCCGCTGGTGACGGTCGAAGTTGCCGTCAAGAATGGCGCGTACACCGAACCGCCAGAATACAATGGCCTTTCGCATTTGTACGAGCACATGTTTTTCAAATCGAACGAACGCTCGAAAGCCGAAGGTTACAACGACCGTGCAGCAGAGCTTGGCATGCTCAGCAATGCTCAAACTCGCGAAGAAGTCGTCAACTATTACACGACAACAATCAATTCCGGCCTGCGCGAAGCGATGGTGTTGATGAGCGACGCGTTGCGCTATCCGCTGTTTGATAAACAGGAACTCGATCAGGAAATTCACGTCGTGATTGACGAATTGAATCAGCACCTGTCGAACCCGTTCAACTATCTTTTCGAAGCGACAAACAAACGGCTTTGGTACAAATATCCTTCGCGCAAACGTCCGGGCGGCGACCCTGAAACCGTCGCCAAAGCCACGCCCGAAATGATGCGCGTTATTCAGAAGAAGTTTTACATTCCGAACAATTCTGCTTTGGTGGTTGCGGGCGATGTCAACGCGCAAGAAGTGTTCAAAATTGCCGGAGAGATTTTTGGCGATTGGCAACGCAGCGAAGACCCATTTATCAAAGACCCGGTTCCACGTCATCCGCCATTGCCCAAAGATGATGTCGTGATCGTCAATCAGCCGGTCAATTCGGCGACAATTCAAATTTCCTGGGAAGGTCCTTCGACTGATTTGGACACTGCGGCCACTTATGCAGCGGATGTGTTTTCGTTTGTCGTCAATCAGCCGAATTCGCAATTTGCGCATGCGTTGGTGGATTCCGGGCTGACGACCAGCGGAGGCCTGAATTATTACACGCAGAAAAATGTCGGGCCGATTTCGATCACCGCACAAGCAACGCCGGAAAAGCTGAAAGCTGCGCTCAAAGCCATCAGCGGCGAAGTCAACAAATTCGATTCGCCAAATTACTTCAGCGACGAAGAATTGCAGTACGCGAAAACTCTGCTGGACGTGAATGAAATTTACGACCGCGAGAAACCGTCAGAATACGCGCACACGCTCAGTTTTTGGTGGGCGAGTTCCGGCCTGGATTATTTCGGCGGCTACGGCGACAACCTGAACAAAGTCACGCGCGAAGACATCACGCGCTACGTTCGCAAATACATCAAAAATAAACCGCGCGTCGTCGCTGTGTTGCTTTCCGACGCCGATCAAAAACGAATCGGGCTGACTGATGCGGACTTGCTGTTCAGACTTGATCCGGTGGGCGCTGCTCCTGGGGCGGACAAACCTGCTGCGCCAGCCAGTCCAGCTCCCAAGACGCCCGCCAAAGGCGCAGCGGCCAAGAAACCGGTCAGCAAAACAAAGCCGTAACGTGTCTTTCACTGCGCCGAATAGCGAGGCACAAAGAAACGCAAAACCATCATTGCCAACAAACAGATTCAAAAGATGAAAACAAAAATTCTGTCCGCCAAAACGATTTATGGGTATTTGAGCGTCGTGTTGCTGACGTTTTCGCTGTCAGTGTCGGCGTTTGCGCAAGCTGCGGCTCCGGCAAAGGCTTCGGATTCGACGACGGATTTCACGCTGGCCAACGGGCTGAAAACGATTCACCGCCAGGTGACGGGCAACGAAGTCGTGGCCGTGCAAATTTACTTTCGCGGCGGAACGCGCAACATCACCGAAAAGAACGCAGGCATCGAAACGCTGATGTTTGAAGTTGCCACGCAAGGAACCAAGAATCTGAGCAAAAGCCAGATCAACCGCGAATTGTCGCGTATGGGAACGGTCATTGATTCGGCCAGCGGTTACGATTTCAGCGTGATTGCCATGCGCTGCGTGCGCAAGAATTTCGACCGGTCGTGGGAACTGCTGACCGACATCATTCTCAATCCGCTCTTTGACGACAAAGAAGTCGCACTGGTCAAAGATCAGATTCTCAACGGGTTGCGGCAGCAAAACGACAACCCGGAAACTTCCGTCGCCATTTTGAGCAACAAACTGCTCTTTACAGGCCATTCGTACATCAATTCGCCCGACGGCACAGTTGAATCCGTCAGCGCGCTGACGTCTGCAGATTTGAAAGCGCACCACGCCAAAATCCTCGGCGCGGGAAGAATGGTTGCCGTTGTTGTCGGAAACGTCACGCTGCCGGAAATCAAACAGAAAATCGAAGCCAGCTTCAACAAGCTGGCGAAAGGCGATTACAAGAACGAAACGGCACAGTCGTTCGTCAAAGCTTCAATGCCGGAATTTCAGGTGATCAACCGGCCCGTCGCGACCAATTACATTCGAGCGACATTTGCCGCCCCGCCGCTGGACCATCCGGATTACCCGGCGTTTTCTGTCGTCGTGGATATTCTCAGCCAGCTTTTCTTTCAGGAAGTCCGCGTCAAACGCAACCTGAGTTACGGCGCTGACGCCACGGTGTTGTCGAATCGCGCTAACTCCGGGTTTTTGTCAGTGACGACTCCCAAACCGAACGAAACCATTCGCGTGATGTTTGACCAGATAGATTTCATGCAGAGGCAAACCATTCGCGAAGAAGGATTGAGTTCCATCGTCAGCGGCTTTTTGACCAAGTATTACACCAAGCTGGAAACCAACGACGCACAGGCTGCCCGACTGGCTGAGTACGAATTGCTCGGCGGAGACTGGCATCGTTTGGTGACCTGGATTGATGAAGTCAACAAGGTTAAACCCGAAGACCTTCGACGCGTCAGCCGCACCTATTTGAAGAACTTTCATTTCGCCGTCGCAGGCGAACCCAACCAGTTTGATCGAGATTTGTTTTTAAGCCGGTAGGAAATAAAGAAGATAGGATTTACAAGATGGGCAAGCTTGGCGCGCGCTCAGCTTTCCATCTTGTTCAATCCTGGAAATCCTGTCGCCAAATTGATCTGCTGGTCAGCAAGCAACCTTCAACAATTCATCCCAACGAGTCGTGTATCGAGGTGAGCGGCTGTTCATCTGCATTCGCCATTTGCCGTCGGATACGAAGGTGCCGCATTGCACGGTTTCTCGTCCGTAACGCCGATTCAGCCGGTCCACGTTCGCCATCAATTCGCGCATGCGTTCCGATTGGCCAATTTCCCACAACGGTTGAGGAAAGCCGTAATCCGGCACCAGATCGGTCAGCATCACGCCAGCCTTTTTATAAGCCAGCCCTTGTTTGAAAAGAGAGTCCAGGGCTTTGAACGCCATCAACTGAATGTCAGTCGTGATGGCCGTCATCGGTGCAAGCTGCAAGGTCAGCGAGCCGGAATACTGCTCTTCATCCGCGTGGTATCGGTTGGTGAGGACGAACACAGTGATGGCTCCGGCGACCATGCGTTCCCGGCGAAGCTTTTCCGCCGCGCGAGCGACGAACATCGCCAGTGCGGCTTTCAAGTCGTCTTTGGAATAAACCATCTCGCCAAACGAACGGGTGGAATTGATGGCTCTGCGTGGCTGAGGGCAACTGTCCAGCGTGTGGCAGGCAATGCCGCGAAGTTCGTGCGCCAGCCTCAACCCTGTGACGTGCATGTTTGTTCGAATCCATTCGTCGCGAGCTTCGCGCAGGTCGAACGCCGTGCGAATGCCGTTGCCTTTCAGTTTTGTCGCCCAGCGATACCCGATCCCCCAAACCTCTTCAATCGGAGTCCGGCGCAGCGCGGGAACTTGTATGGAGTGTGGTGACAGGTCAAATACTCCTTGGAGTTCCGGCAAATTCTTAGCGTGATAGCCTGCCACTTTGGACAAGGTTTTGGTCGCGCCAATCCCGACGGAAACCGGAATGCCTGTGTGACGATAAATCTTTTCCTTGATGGACTGGCCCAGCCGCTCCAGCGCGTACGAATCTTCTGCTTCCAGGCTGATGAACGCTTCATCAATCGAATAGCGTTCGACTTCGGGCGAAAACTCTTCCAACGCGGTCATCATTCGATTGGAAAGATCGCCATAAAGTTCGTAATTGCTCGACAGCACGTGAACTCCGTGGCGTTCGATGATGCTGCGAACCTGAAAGACCGGAACCGCCATTCGTATGCCCAGCCGCTTGGCTTCGTTGGAGCGCGAAACAACACAGCCATCGTTGTTCGACAACACGACCATTGGTTCGCCGCGCAATCTGGGATTGAAGGCGCGTTCGCAGGAAACATAGAAATTGTTGGCGTCAATCAACGCGACGGCTTTCATCTCAGTGTTTTGTCAGCGACCACATGACTCGCCCCCACACTTCGCAGCTTTCGTTCAGCTCAATGCTTGGCTGATCCGGCGCTGCGTGGCAGAGCCAGAATTTCCCATCGAATTTTCGTAATCGTCTAAGCACAAACTCGCTTTCGACAATTGCCAACACCAGATCGCCGTCGCGGCAATCTTCAGCGCGATCCACGATCAAAATGTCGCCGTTGAAAACGCGCTCTTCCGCCATCGAATCGCCAGTGACCTGGATGAAGAACGTCGTCGTCGGGCGAGGTGCCAATCGCTCATTCAAATCCAGCGGGCGATGAAGATAGTCATCCGCCGGAGAAGGGAAACCGGAATGTTGGCCGTCGTTCAAAGTGGTTTGTGCCGTCGGAGCCTGAATCTCTGCTGGAATCATTTTTCGCCTCTATAAATTTGGGGGCACGGATGAAGTTTGCGAAACGGAATGTACCATAGATGAAACGATTGTCGAGGCGTTCCGCCGACCAGGGGCTGTTCACTTCTGGAAGAATAGCCACGGAGGCGCAGAGTCGCGGAGAAAAGCGATTGGGATATTGAAACAACGATCCTGGTGTTTATTCGCACAACCAAACAAGGCAACAACTCCGTGTCTCAGTGCCTCCGTGGCTGAGAATGAATAGACCCAGTCCGTCGGGCGCAAAAACTTTTGGACGCCGCGACTGTGGTTTGACAATCTTGGGAGGTAGAAAGAAGATTCGCCTGCTTCAAAAAAAACTCCATTTCACACTCAACAGGGAAGGTTCGATTCAATGCGAAAAGCAGACTGGGCGAAAAAGCTGTTGCTGATGGCGGCAGCCGTAGGTTGTGCGTTTGTCTTTGGTTCCGACAAGTCTGGCGCTGCGCCTGATTTGTTCAAAGAGAAAGTTCTGCCAATCCTGGAGCAGAACTGCACGAGCTGTCACGGCACGAAGATTCAACGTTCCGGGCTGGATCTCCGCACGGAAGAATCCACGCTAAAAGGTGGAACGCGCGGCGCGGCCGTTGTGCCCGGGAACCCTGACAAGAGTTTGCTTTACCGCCTTGTCACGCACAAAGAAGAACCTGCCATGCCGATGGGGGGCAAGCTTGACGATGCGGAAATTGCCGTGATCGCCGAATGGATCAAAGGACTTCAACCCAAGACGATGGCTGCGGCGTCCACTGACTCCGCGCCAGTGCGCCAGCCCGGTTACAGCATCACGGACAAAGATCGTCAGTTCTGGTCGTTCGTGAAACCCGTTCGCCCGGCTGTGCCAACGGTCAAAATGCGTTCGTGGGTGAAAAATGAAATTGACGCGTTTGTGTTGGCCAAACTGGAAGCCAAAGGATTGCGACCTTCGCCCGCAGCTTCGCCGCGCGAATTGTTGCGCCGTGTCTATTTCGACCTGATTGGCTTGCCACCTTCGCCGGAAGAAATGGACGCGTTTGTGAAAGACTCGTCCGAAACCGCCTATCAAAAAGTTGTGGATAAGCTGTTGGCGTCACAACATTATGGTGAACGATGGGGCAGGCATTGGCTCGATCTGGCGCGCTATGCGGATAGCGGCGGTTATGAGTTCGATTACGACCGTCCGCATGCGTGGCGATACCGCGATTGGGTGATTCGAGCTTTCAATGCTGATCTGCCGTATGACCAGTTCATACTTCAACAACTGGCGGGAGATCAGTTGAAACCAGCGGCGGAAACCAAGCCGGAAGATTTGATTGCCACAGGCTTTGTCCGCAACGGTCCCACCGTGGACAACGCGGACAACGAACAAACGCGAGCGGATGAACTGGACGATATGGTGGCGACGACTTCATCCGTCTTTTTGGGCGTTACCGTTGGATGTGCGCGGTGCCACGACCACAAATATGATCCGATTCCGCAAAAGGATTATTACCGCTTGCAAGCCGTCTTTTTCCCGTTCAAGAAGACCGAAAAGTTGTTGGTCGGGGAAGAAGAAAAGAAAGCCCACGCCGCCGCCAACAAAGCCATTGATGAAGAATTGCGGCCCTGGCGAGCGAAAATTCAGACCGTGGAGCAACGAGTTCGTGAGAAGCTGATGGCTGAAAAAATCGAGTTTCACGTCAAGCTGGCCGAATCCGCTGGTGCAATCAATGCCCAAACGCGCGAACAGTATCGCAAAGAAACTGAAGAGCGATTTGCGAAAACCGTGAATTTGCAGCCGGAAGAAATTGACGAACAATTGACGCCCGAAGAAAAAGAGGTTCGCAAGAAGTTTCAGGCAGTTATTGACGACATCAACAAAAAGCGCCCCAAACCGCTGCCCGCAGTGATGGGCGTGACCGATGATGAAAACCCGAAGCAGGCGTATTTGCTCAAACGCGGCGATGTGAATTTGAAGGCTGACCCTGTGGGGCCAGGAGCGCCGCAAGTGCTCTGTGGCGAAAGCGATCTGAATCCGCTGGCTCGCCGCAAGCAACTGGCCGAATGGATTACCAGCAAAGACAATCCGTTGACGGCTCGCGTTGCAGTGAACCGAATCTGGCAGTACCACTTCGGCAAAGGCATTGTTCGCACCCCCAGCGATTTCGGCGCGACCGGCGATAAACCTTCTCACCCGGAATTGCTTGACTGGCTTGCTTCCGAATTTGTGAATCCGCAATCCGCAATCCGCAATCCGCAATCGAAAGCGTGGAGCTGGAAAGCCATGCATCGGCTGATTGTGACCTCTAATGCGTATCGGCAATCCAGCCAGTTCGATGAACAGGCTGCGGCGGTAGATTCGGAAAATCACTTGCTGTGGCGGTTCAACCAACGAAGACTGGAAGCCGAAATCATCCGCGACAACATGCTTTCCGTCAGCGGCAAGCTGAATAAAGAGATGTTCGGCCCGGGCATTTATCCCCGCATTGATCCGGACATTATTAACACCGGGTCGCGCCCGCGCTGGCCGCTGGATGCTCAGGACAACGAAGCGACCTGGCGTCGCAGCGTGTACATCTTCGTCAAACGATCCGTGTTGTTGCCGATGATCGAAGTGTTTGATTGTCCAGCGACGACGGTTCCCGGTCCGGTCAGAGCCACTTCAACTGTTTCGCCTCAAGCCCTGGCCTTGATGAACAACGAATTCGTGCTGCAACAAGCGGGCTTTTTTGCCGAACGCGTAGCCGCCGAAGCGGGAACAGACCCACGCAAACAAATCGCCTCCGCATTCAAGCTGGCGCTCAATCGTCAGCCGAGCGAAAAAGAAACGGCTTGGGCGATAGAGTTTTTGCAGAAGCAAACGGCAGGTTACGCCGAACGCAAAAACGAAAAGCCGGAAGCTGCGGCCTTGCGCGATTTCTGCCACGCGATTTTCAATCTGAGTGAATTTTTGTATTTGGATTGAATCGAGCTTTGAACCGGCGAAGCCTTTGGAGTGCTGCGGCCTTAGCGCAGCTTTGGTAATTCCTGAATCAAAGAGTGATTGAAAGGAACTACAAAAGCGGCGCTTCACGCCGCACTCCAAAGGCTTCGCCATTTCAGGTCAGGGTTTCACCGAAGTTGCCGGGTCTTTCAGCTTTTCCTTTTCCGCGTCCACGTTGAAGCGTTTGTAATTGCCGTACGTCACTGTCGAATTGACGTTGATGCCTTTGACCAGCAAGACCTTCACGCCCAGATTGATGTCGGCGCGCGTAGGAAGCCAGATTTCGTTGTTGATGCGTTCCTGTTCCAGCACGAAAGTCGCGCCTTCCTTCAGTGAGGCCAACAATCCGCCGCCGACTTTGTACGATTCCACCAGCCGAGCTTCGACGCGAGCAACTTGCTTGTCGGAAGCGTCCACCCAAATCGCTCCCGCCGTTTTGCCAAAGAACTTTTCAAAATTCTTCTGCGGCTTGTAACCGGGCAGCGGTTCAAAGTCGAAGACGATCACATCGCGGCCTCGGAAGCGTTCGCGGCGCGGATTGACCAGTTTCGAAGCCTTCAGCACATCAGCGATGGAAATCCGCTGGCCGCGTTCATCGTCCGGCGGACCGGCGGTGTCTTGCGCGACTTCGCGTTCTTTTTCCGCCTTGCGCGCTTTCTCGGCTTCTTTCTTTTCAATATTGCGCAGGCGTTTTTCGATGCGTTTGGTTTCGTCGGCTTCTTCGTTTGGCGTCAGAGGCTTGCCGTTTTTGGCAATCATCCGGCGAATGCGATTGCCTTTGTAAAACGTCAGCTCAAATTCTTCGGATTCCTTTTCGCGCACCTGGCCATCGTTAGCGATTTCCTTGCGCACGATGGTTTCGGTGTAAGCGTACTTTTCCAGAATGTTGTCTACTTCGTCTTCATTTTTTTTGACTGCGTCCAACATAGCCGGAATGTCTGGCAGCGGTTCGTTGGAAAGTTTCGGGAACTCAAACGCCATTCGATCCAGCGGTGGATTGTGTTGAATGGAATCCAGCTTGATCTCGAAACTGACTTCGCCAATGGAAAGTTTGATGGTGTGCGGTTCCATCAGATTGCCGACGGGTTTGAAATCCGAATAATCAAATACGCGAATGGTGTCAGCCGCTGGGATTTCTTCGCGAACCAGCAAACCCGATTCGGCGTCAAAGTGCATTTTGATCGTGACGTTTTTGCCTGTCACCAGCGACACGGAATTCGCCGGTTTGCCGTTGATTTGCGTTTGTCCGGCGGCGACAAGTTTTGATTTATCCTTTTTGTAATCCAGCCAGCGCGAATTTCTGTACCGGGCTTCGGCCTGAAAATCGCGGCTGGCCTGGCCAGTCAAGGTTCGCAATCCGTCGCGCGAATCCCGCGCCCAAGAAGATTTGCCGTTGAAGCCGGAGCTAAATTCCAGTCCGCCCAGATCAAAGGATTCCGTAAACAGATTCGGTTGCGAAACGGAGACTTGATATTTACCGGTCGCGCCGTCTTTCAGGTTGGTGATTTTGCCGCTCGCTTGTCGAGATTTCAGTTCGCGCAAAGCCTTTTCGCCTTTGCCGTTGGTCATAGCTTTGACGGCTTGTTTGATGATTTTGTCAGGCGTTTGCGCTTCGCTGCCGCTGGCCAAGGCAAACAGCACAGCCAGCGAACAGAGAAATCGAATCAGAGGTGATGTCGTAAATTGAATCATTGATTTTGCTCCTGCTTGAATATATCGCTCTGCACAAAGGGAGTGTACAGGGATCACCCCAACCTACGTCAAACCTGGGCAACGAGTTGCGAGCGAATGGAAGTGTTGATGAGTTGGGCGAGATAGGAACGGCTGAGCAGTTTGGATTTGCAACAGAATTGTCATGGTTGGAAATGAGGATGGCTTGAACACGAAGGGAATTGCGACTAGGCTTTCCGCTTGAATCATCCCTATCTCACAACCCCTTGGAAACGATGAACACTGACTCAACTGCTCGTTTAGCTCCGATCAACTATTCGACAACGCCGCCGCTTGCGCATCCGGCGGATGACGTAATTTCGACGCGACCGCTTGGCGCGCTGTATGCGCCGGAACAGACAATGTTTCGCGTTTGGGCGCCGACAGCGAACTCACTCACATTGAACCTGTATCATTCGCCGACCGGCGGCACGCCGAAACGCATTTCCATGTCCAAGTCGGATGACGGATCTTGGGAAGCTGAAATCAGTGGCGATCAGCTCGGCGTTTACTACACATTTTCGGCGGCGGGGAGCGATCCACGATTTGACCCTGACCGGGAACTGCTCGATCCATATGCCAAGGCCGTCACCAATCACGACGGACGTTCCATTGTCGTTCACGACGAAACACCTGTGGCCGACCGGCCAGACTTTCCGATTTCCGAAGCGGTCATTTACGAAATGCACGTCCGCGATTTCACGATTGATCCGGATTCCGGTGTTCAGCGGCGCGGCAAGTATCTGGGCTTGACCGAAAAAGGCACGCATCTGACCGGGCGGCTGGATGTGACGACGGGCTTGGATCATCTGGTGGAACTCGGCGTCAACGTCGTTCAATTGATGCCGATCAGCGAATTTCACAACCAAAAATCCGAAGATCAATATGGCTGGGGTTATGACGTTGTGCATCATTTCTCTCCGGAAGGCTGGTACGCCACGGAACGGTTCGACGCTCGTCGCGTCGGTGAAGTGAAGCGGATGATTGACGCGCTGCATCGGAGAAAGATTCGCGTGACGTTGGACGTAGTGTTTAACCACACGTTTGAAGCGATGGATCGAGGTCGCATTTACAGCTTTGACGGATTGGTTCCTGGCTATTACTACCGGCTGAAGCCGGACGGCAGCTATTGGAATGGTTCCGGCGTCGGCAATGAATTTCGCACCGAAGCGCCGATGGTTCGGCGTTACATTCTGGATTGTCTGAAACATTGGGTGACGGAATACAAAGTGGACGGCTTTCGGTTTGATCTGATGGGGTTGATTGACGATGTCACTCTGCGGCAAGTCGCTACTGAATTGCACGCGATTGATCCGGACATTTTGATTTATGGAGAACCGTGGGCGGGCGGTTCGACGCCAATTCAAGTCACCTGGAAAGGGACTCAACGGAGCCAGGGGCGTTCAGTGTTCAACGATCATTATCGCGACGCGCTGAAAGGCAATGTGTTCAACGCCAGAGAAACCGGGTTTGCCCAGTCAGGCCATCACATTCACGGCACGAAGCTGGGCATTCGCGGAGCGATTGACGATTTCAGTGATTCTCCGCTGGAAGCGATCAATTACGTCGAATGCCACGACAATCATACGCTGTGGGATCGGTTGAAAATCAGCACGATTGACGATGCGCGCATCACGGACGCTGACCGACGCGCCATGGACAAGCTCGCTGCTGCCACTCTGTTTACGTCACAGGGCATTCCGTTCATACAGGCCGGGCAGGAGTTTTTGAGAACCAAAGGCGGCGATCACAACAGTTACGATAAACCGGACGCGGTCAACATGATTCGCTGGCGCGACAAACTGGAACATCGCGACGTGTGCGAATACTACCAGGGACTAATCGCGCTTCGCCGAGCGCATCCGCTGTTTCGGCTGGAAACGGCGGAAGACGTTCGCCGCGCGATCAAGTTTTTGGATGATCAATTCGGATACACCGTTCCGCCGGGATGTGTCGCTTATCTGATTGAAGATGTCACCGAACAGGACGAATGGTCGCACGCGCTGGTCATCTTGAATGCCAGCGCCCGTTTGGTGGACTTGGAAATCCCGGAAGGGGATTGGCGTGTGTTTGGCGATAACAAGGAAGTCAGTACCACCGCACTCCGATTGAGCACTCAGCTCGTTGCAGGCGGTCGAGCAACCGTTGCACCCAGAAGCGCTCTGGTGCTGGGGCTGTTGCGGTGAAACGGACTTTTGTCGCGCCAGCCATTTACAAACGGCGAGTTATTTAGATAATTCGTCACCACGAACAAACATAGCTGTAGAAAATAAGTGTTCGGTGAGCTTGGCGTCCAGCATCCACCTAGCCTGCCAAGTTTGTATGCATTTCCGCCTAAGGAGAAGAAGGCCAAAAAGTCGTTATCAAAATTGGAAAGAGGGCTTAAGGAAGTAAGGCTGTTTTTTTGTTCCTTTTGGGCTTCGTCCTTTGTTGGATGTTGTCTACTGCCCTATAAAAAATTTGACCGGAATGCCACTGCCCTGGAAAGCCTGACATTCCGGCCTGCTAGCTAACAAACCGCTGAGCGATGAAATTCTCCCTGTGGTCTGCCTTGCCGCTTTCATAGACGCGAGTGCAAAGCCTTTGGTTAAGATTTTTTTCTTGCTCAGCCAAATAAAACCAAGGAGCTTGCATGTCATTGTATGGTTCTGCCGGGAAACCATCCTTTTCTATTGTTATTCCCCTTTTCAACGAAGAAGAAAATGTGTTGCCATTAGTGCAGTCCATCTTCAAAGAAGTCGGAGCCGATCCGGCTTTTTTAGAATTGTTGTTGGTTGATGACGGCAGCCGCGATCAGACTGCGAAACTTGTTCAGCAGCAGATTACGGAAGAACCCAGAATTCGTTTGGTGAAACACGACCGAAATCGAGGATTAGGCGCGGCGATTCGCACGGGATTGCGGAGCGCTGACGGCGATCTGGTGTTTTACACGGATGCGGATTTGCCGTTCGATTTTGCGCTTATTCCGGAGCTGGTTTCGCTGGCCGGTTATGAAAAGGTCGTCATTGGTTGCAGGTTGAACCGTGGCGAAGGTCCTCGCCGATGGGTTTTGACAAAAGTTTACAACTTGTTGATTCGTGCGTTATTCGGTTTGAACGTGCGCGATGTAAACTTTGCCTGCAAGATCATTCCCAGAGCGCTGGCGCAGGCTGCTGATCTGCGGTCGGAAGGTTCGTTCATTGACGCCGAAATTCTGTTGGAAGCGCGGCGATACGATTTGGACATCACCCAATATCCGCTAACATATTACCCGCGCACGCGAGGTCTTTCGACGCTTTCGCGGCCTCAGGTGATTTTCGGAATCTTCAAGGAAATGGCCGCTTATCTGAAACGGAGTTCGCTGGCTGGCAAAGCGACGCTTCCGGTTCCAACACAAAAGTCATGGTCAGAAGATTGATCGTCAACGCGGACGATTATGGATTCTGCGCTGAAGTTAATGCCGCTGTTGAAGAGTTGGTTGCGGCAACCCGTTTGCGTGACGTTTCGGTTCTGGCCAATGGTCCAAGCCTCGATTCCGCGATTCATTTTCTGCATTCGACTTCCGGCATCAGTGTCGGTGCTCATTTGAATGCTGTCGAAGGTCAGCCTGTTTCTACCTCAGTGGAAGTAGAGATGTTGACGGACAAAGACGGCGCGTTTGTCGGGTTGCGAGATTTGATGGTTCGCTGGATCAGGCGACCATTTGCCGTGAGCCGCGCGGTGGAACTGGAATGGCGCGCTCAACTGAGACGATTGTGTGACGCAGGAATCCGCCTTTCGCACGTTGACAGTCATCAACATCTGCACGCCTTTCCGTTGGCCTGGAATCTGGCCGTCAGGCTTGGCCACGAATTCGGCATTCCTTCTCTCAGGCTTCCGCGCGAACAAAACGCATTGCCGTTACGAAGGGCCGGAGCTTCGGCGCTGGGAGCGTCGTTGACGTGCGCGCGATTGCTGGTCGGTGAAAGTGGTTTGCGACACAACGATCATTTTCTGGGATTCAAACGCGCCGGAGCTTATGGCTTTGACGAACTTGTAAGCGATCTCAGAAACCTTCCGGCTGGCGTCACGGAACTGGCGCTGCATCCCAGCGTTGCGGACGAAAATCCTTACCCGAACTTGTTTGGCAATCGTGAACGCCAGGCTTTGCTCAATCCCGCTTTGCCGGAAATTTTGGCGGGGCTGGAAATCGAACTCACCACTTGGAGTGACCTCACATAATGATGACTGAGAAACAGGAACGATGGGCGACCTTTGCCTTGATTGCTCTGACTGCTGCCATTTTTGTCGGCAGTGCGGGGATTCCGGCCTTGCTGGACGACGCAGATTCCTTTTACGCCGAAGTCGCGCGCACAATGAATTTGCGCCACGACTGGATCACGCCTTATGTGAATTCGCTGCGGTATTTGGAAAAGCCTCCACTGTTTTTCTGGCTGATCTCGCTTTCGTATTCGGTGTTTGGATTCGCCAGCGCTTTTACCGCTCGATTGCCGACGGCGTTGGCGGTTGTCGCTCTGACTTTTGTCACTGTCAAAATTGGCAAGCTGTTGTTCGGATTTCGCGCCGGATTGTTTAGCGGGGTGGCGCTGGCGACTTCCATCGGAATATTTCTGTTTACGCGCATCATTTTGCCGGATGTCGTCTTCACGTTGATGCTGTCGCTGATCTTTTATTGCTTTCTGCGTTGGGAAAAAGAAGGGCGAAAGACTTCGTGGATGATGTGGATGTACGTGTTCACGGCGTTGGCTGTTATGGCAAAAGGGTTGATCGGGGTGGCCTTTCCTGCCGGGATTCTGTTTTTCACCCTGGCGTTATCTGCGCGTTGGCAAGACATCTGGCGGCTGATTTCGTTCAAAGGCATCGTGTTGTTTCTGGCGATTGCGGCTCCGTGGCACATTCTGATTGGAATGCGCAATCAAGGATTTTTCTGGTTTTATTTCGTCAATGAACACCTGCTTCGATTTCTGGGCAAACGTTATCCGATGGATTACGGAACCGTGCCGCTGATTCCATTCTGGCTGCTGCACATTGTTTGGCTGTTCCCGTGGTCAATTTATCTGTTGACACTGCTTCACTCGAAAAACTTCAAGCAGGCGCTGACTGAAAACGGG
>ERZ650309.600-NODE-600-length-17724-cov-7.826815_pt1 | contig 17724 bp, 15 predicted proteins | sample MGYA00376245_ERZ650309 | MGnify/ENA primary metagenome ERZ650309 (study PRJEB26733, sample SAMN07839294) | wastewater metagenome | biome: urban; feature: wastewater treatment plant; material: waste water | place: USA: North Carolina | collected 2016-04-26 ...
AAATGAGTTATGATACCAAGAAAATCAAATTGCAAATATTTGTTTTTCGATACCTTGGAAATCATTTTACAAATATTTGTATTTTGATTTTCAAGGTATCGAAAAATAATTCACAATATTTGTAAATTGATCTTACACAAATGTCGAAAATCAATTTACAAATACTTATTAATTATATTTTTATACTTAATAGTTATAAAAAATAGTTTTAGGCGAGTTTTATTTAGAGAAAATGTAAGCAAATACGAGTAGTCTGATGAATCGCCTAAATTGTCAAGGACTTGTCATTTTTACCATGTTACAATCTAGCTAGATGGAGAAAGACCTCTCCCTAACCCTCTCCTAAACGAAGAGAGGGAATATTGATGAAAAATTAAAACAGTATCGTTTTTATAGAGAACCAAAATATTTATGACGCAAAATTCGTGGCAAGACCCACAAGCTCAGCGTGAAGCTGAAAAGTATGAAAATCCTATTCCAAGTCGTGAACTTATCCTCAGTATTCTTAATCAGCATAACAAAGCCTTAACTGCCGAACAGTTAGCAGGCGTATTAGGTTTGTATGATGATGAACGCCAATTTGCCTTACAACGTCGCTTAGGTGCAATGATTCGTGATGGTCAACTCAGTGCTGATCGACGTGGTGCGTATAAACCCCTTGATGAAACTGAATGTGTAAAAGGTTATGTACAAGGGCATCCTGATGGTTTTGGCTTTTTAATTCCAAGTGATAAATCGCCTGATATTTTATTAACCTCCAAACAAATGCGTTTGGTGTTTCATGGTGACATTGCCTTAGTGCGTGTGGTTGGATTTGACCACAAAGGTCGTCCTGAAGGTCGGATTGTGCGCGTGATTGAGCATAAAACCGAACATTTAGTCGGACGTTATTGTGAAGAAGATGGCATGGCATTTGTCTTGCCTGATAATCCACGTATTACCCAAGAAATTGTGTTGCAAGGTGATAACAAAGGCGCGCAATTAGGCCAATTTGTGGATGTGCGCATTGTGCACCAACCCACTCACCACAATTTAGCCGTGGGTGAAGTGGTTGAGGTCTTGGGTGACTATATGTCCGCAGGCTTAGAAATCGAAATCGCCTTGCGTAATTTTGAAATTCCGCATATTTGGCCAGCCGATGTTGAGCAGCAAGTGGCAGGAATGACGCCAGAAGTGGCCGAAGCCGACAAACTTGATCGTGTTGACTTGCGCGATTTACCTTTAGTCACGATTGATGGTGAAGATGCCAAAGATTTTGATGATGCGGTATTTGCCCAAAAGCGAGCAGGGGGTGGTTATCGTTTAGTGGTGGCCATTGCTGATGTGTCACACTACGTCAAACCTTATGAACCGCTAGACATGGAAGCACGACAACGCACAACCTCGGTGTATTTTCCAGGTTATGTTGTGCCAATGTTGCCCGAAATTTTATCAAACGGTTTATGTTCGTTAAAGCCACACGTTGATCGTTTGTGTATGGTCTGTGATATGACCATTTCCCGTTTAGGGCGAGTCACCAGTTATCGCTTTTATGAAGCCGTGATGCATTCACAAGCACGATTAACGTACACCCAAGTCAGTGCTGTGTTACAACAGCCTGACAGTGAGTTGGCACAACAAGTTAGCAAGACTTATCCGCATTTGGTGCAACCTTTACATAATTTGTATGGTCTGTTTAAGATTTTACGTGCTAACCGTGAAAAACGTGGTGCATTGGATTTTGAAGCACCCGAAACCTATATTGTCTTTGATGAGCAACGTAAAATTGACAAAATTTTGCCACGCACCCGTAATCAAGCCCATATGTTAATTGAAGAATGTATGTTGGCGGCTAACGTCTGTGCGGCAGAGTATGTACAACAACGCAAACTACCTGCGTTATATCGTAATCATGAAGGGCCAAAAGACGAAAAACTGCTTAAATTAAAGAGTTATTTGTCGTTGTTGGGAATTGATTTTAAAGCAAAAAAAGCAACCCCAGCCGACTTTCAAGCGGTATTACTACAAATCAAAGACCGTCCTGATGCCGCGATTATTGAAACCATGCTCTTGCGTTCAATGATGCAAGCGGTTTATAGCCCAGATAATCTTGGCCATTTTGGTTTGGCGTATGAGGCTTATGCCCATTTTACTTCGCCGATTCGTCGTTATCCTGACTTGTTATTACATCGTGTGATTCGTCATAGCTTACGTCATCCTGATGCCCAACCTGCTATTGAGATGACCGAAATGTTAGCTTTAGGCGAGAAATGTTCCTTAAACGAACGTCGTGCTGATGAAGCCACGCGTGATGTCACTGCATGGTTAAAATGTGAATACATGCAAGACCATATTGGCGATGAGTTTAAAGGCGTGATTAGTGCTGTGACTGCTTTTGGCTTTTTTGTCTCTTTAGAAGATATTTTTGTTGAAGGCTTAGTGCATGTGCGCACTTTAGAGGGCGATTATTTTAATTTTGACCCCATTTCTCATGTGTTGTTAGGTTCACGAACAGGCATTAGTTATGCAATGGGTGATAAAGTCAGTGTCAAAGTTGCAGGCGTCAACTTAGATGAACGCAAAATGGATTTTGAATTGTTGGCTAAGTTAACCAGTGCAAAACGCAGTCGCTCTGTTAAAAAAGAACCTGTATCTGAGGGCAAACCCTCCAAAAAACCGCGTAACAAAAAGCCAGATTTGCGCAGTGATGCTGAAAAAGCTAAAGCCAAGCCAAAAAAGGCCAAAGTTAAAAGCAAAGCTAAACGAGCTAAAACAAGTAAAAAATAGCTTAGAAGTCAACATGATAAATGATTAAGGTCTGAAGCTCAGTTTTTTCTAAGGTTTGATGCTGATTAGACACACTATAAACGCTAGTTTTAATAGTAGTAAAATCGGTGTTTACCGAGGGCTTGGCTGAGCAAGACCAAGTTGTTTGTTGTTGATTACTGTCAATATTACAACTAGAAATGACTCTGGCACTCACTATCATCTCTGCTGATGCTTTGTCGGCAAAAGCAGGATGATTAACTATTAAAAAAAGGATTATAGATAAACCGCTTAAATATTTCATGGCCAACATCCGTGTTGATCTTCAGAGTTATTTAAAGTGTATATGGTATTAAAAATATTGTTAGTTAGGTTTTCTGTATTATTTACATGCGTTAGTCAGTTTTTCTTATAAAAATATGGCATATTGCTCACCATGACACCACAATTTCTAGAGATACAACATGGCAAAATGGCAAAAACTGATTGCATTTAAACATGAAACCATTCGTTTAGGCTCGGTATTACGTTTGCCTGCCCAATACCCTTATGAATCTGTGGTTGAATTTATGGTGTTTGAACCTAATGATTCGGACTATGGTTTAGGTTTAATGGTACGTTCAGGTTATAAGGCAGGTTTAACCTTAGTGATTTTGCCCTCTGAATCACAACCTCAAAATAGCAGAGGCTTGTCAAGCCAATGGTTGATTAAACATTGGCAGACATGGGTTTATCCGTCTTGTCCTGTTGAACATGTGTGGTTAAATGAGCAACCGAGAATCCCTCAGCTGCCACATGAACAATAAAAAACAGTCTTTTACAACGGCAATCACATAGGGTCTGTTGACATTTTGCGTGTGAGCCGCAATCAAAACGTCAACAGACCCTATTCAATCGTCGTTATAAATCTAAATATTAATACTTGTTGGAATTTGGCTCGGTAATAAAAAGTTATAGCTAATTCGTTCACTGTTACGCGCATTAATAATAGCTTCAACATCTATTAAGGCTTGGCGAAATTCGGCTAAAGGCCCATTGTTTTCAGTAACTCGATCATCTTCAAACCATGCTAAATAAGGAAAGTGATTGCTGCGATAATCACCCAAAGGACGATAATGAACCGAACCCAATAAATATAAAATATTTAATTGTTCAAACGACTGTTCTATGGGTGGAAGAAATTTTTGCCAATCTGCTTGAGTATGCCCTATTTGTGTGGTGGGGCAGGCTTGCCAACCAGCACCAGAAATAGCAGGTGCATAGGTCATTAATGGTTTTTGGGGAAAGTTAACCGCAGCATGTTGTGCGCTTGCGGTAAAAATAATCATAGTCAAAGTTTCAATTAACACATCTTTGTGGTTAATAGGCATAAAACCTTGAATTTTGCCGTCTGTGATAATTGAGTTTGCCCATGCTTGCAATTCGCTATCATTAATTACGTCTTCACTACCTTGATAGTATAAATCAATATAGTTTTTCACCCATTGTTCGATGGTTGCCCAAATTAATAATTCATCATCACGATAAGGAAGTCATAGTCATATCCCTTGATAAATGAGTGGTTTAAAAAATATCAGGGATAGTTTTGCATAAATAAAGCGTTAGACTTTTTTATTGTATCTTCCCTGACATGTTTAATTTAGTCATTTTTTTATAAAAGCAAGCTGTTTTTTATTAACTTTGTATGCCAATAAAAGCTTACTTATGACGCCAAGTATCAATCTTTAATCTATGCTAATTAGTACAATTTTTGCCCATTATTTGAGCGTTTGCCTGCTGCATAACATTTAAAGAATTAGGTGTTTATCGCTTTGTGGCTTGTACAGTGCGTTTGTTTCGCTCTCGCTTAATACAGTCTGCGATGAAATGCCTGATCCTAATTCCCCCAAATTAGAGGGTTATCATGAAAAAAATTATTACACTTGCCAGTTTATTAGTCTCCGCCTCAACAAGTTTTGCTGATTCTGCTTGGCCATTAAGCCAAGCGATGGAATTACAAGCCGATACGCCTGTGAATCGGTTACAAATTTTAGGTGCGCATAATGCATGGAACGATTCTTCCGCAACGTGGGCAAACCAAGTATGGGCTTTAGATAAGTTAATGGACAATGGTGTGCGTAATATCGACTTAGATATTCACAATGATGGTGGTGTAGTCAAGTTATGCCACCAAGATTGTGGCGCAATTTATGCTGCTGTTGATAGTTATCCTAATGAATTACAAAAGATTGCTAATTGGTTAGCGGCACATCCGAAAGAAATTATTTTTATTGATTTAGAAGACCGTGTCGGTAATCAATCCTTAGTGGAAGCACCGCTCAAGTCGATTTTTGGTTCAATGTTATATTTGCCCAGTGATAAGCCAAGTAATCGCTGGGAAACACCACGAGAAATGGTTGCTAAAGGCAAACGTGTCATTGTTAAAGGCGCAAATAATACCTATGACGGCTCGTTAATTTGGGATGGTCGTATTTTTGCCACAGGTGCAGCAGGCGGTTGGAATTCTCGTCCTGTTAAATATTTTGACACAGCGACTTGTACAATGGATGGTAGTCCTTTAGTGCTTGGCCAAATTTACACTATCTCAGATAGCAAATTAGGTAAAGATTTATTGCCTGATGGTTGGGTAGACCAAACAGGTACGATTGATAGTTCTAATATTCCGCGTTTATTTTCTTGTGGTGTTAACAATGTTGATGCCGACCGTTGGGATGACAGTATGACTGCTGCCGCTGTATGGAGTTGGAATGGTGGTGAGCCAAACAATGCAGGTGCATCTGGAGAGAATTGTGCGGAACAAGGCAGTAATGGCCGTTGGAATGATAATAACTGTACGGTAATCCGTCGGTTTGCTTGTCAAAATATCAATAATGCCGATGATTGGCGTGTGACTAGCGGTAGCGGTGCATGGGAACAAGGTCGGGTGCAATGTGCCAGTGAGTTTGCAGGGTATCGTTTTGCTGTGCCTGCCAACTCTTACCAAAATCAACGTTTATTGGCGGTGAATGGTGGCCAAAGCTTGTGGTTAAACTATTCAGACAAAGCCCGTGAAGGTAAGTGGGAAGCTTATTATGCGGCAACTAATAGTTGGTCATCAGGCAACTATGGCAACAACCAAAAAATCTACCAAACCTTAAATATTGCAGGCGCAAGTGCAGTTAAAGTCACTGTCACAGGTGGTTTAGATGGCATTGGTGATAATTTACAGATTTTTAATGGTAGTCGTCAGCTACAACGCAACTTAATTGGTACTAATGTTAGTACCAGTTTTGTGGTCAACGACAACAGTGTGATTATTGCCTTAAACACAGATGCAGCCGTATCAGGTAACGTGTCAGTGCAAATTGAAAGTACAACATTAACAGAAGTACCTGTTTGGAAAAATTTGGTCAATGGCAAAGGCAAATGCTTAGATTTAGAAGGCGTTAGCTCAGCAAATGGTGCGATTGTTCATCATTGGTCTTGTCATGGTGGTGATGGTCAAAAATGGTGGCAAGATGCCCAAGGCCGTATTCATAGTAAGTTGAATCCGAACCGTTGTATTGATGTATCTGGTGCAGGCAGCAGCAATGGTACTAAAATTCACTTATGGGACTGCCATAGTGGTGCTAACCAAGTGTGGTTACGTGGTGCAGGCAATTCCTTACGTCCAGCACACGCACCTAACAAAGCGATGGATATTAAAGACGCATGGTGGGGCGCATTTGATGGCCAAGATGCTCACTTGTGGGATGGCCAAAATAGCTGGGGTCAAAGCTGGACTTGGCGTTAATTTTTAGCTCAACAAAAAAGCCGCTTAATGCGGCTTTTTTGTTGGCGGTTGATTGGTTAAGATGTGGCTAGATTTTTTGAAGGAAAAGACAAGATGTTGCAACAAAATCAGCCATTTTCATGGGGATGGGTATTAGCCAGTGTGGGGATTTTTGTCATCACACAACTCGTTCTTGCTTATATTGTCGGGCAAGTATTATTAGGTGCGCGTATTCCACATGGTTTGCAACAAATGGTACAAGGCTTTTTGATGTTATTAAGCTATTTTGTTGGCGGTTTTTTGATTGGAGTGGTGTCGCCCAAAATTAGAATTATTGAGCCTGCATTGGGTGCGTTTGCGTCAATTTTTTTAGTGGTCATCTTTTCGTTTTTGATGCCCAATAGTTATGTGCATTTTGAATGGTTAAGGTTGTTAATCGGTGGTGTAATTGCTTTTGGTTTAGCAATGTATGGTGCAGTGTTGGGCGAAAAGTTAACCAAACAACTGCCATAAATCGCTACAAAGAAGGTCTGCTAGAGACCTTCTTGTACTGATTTTTAAGCACCTAATAACGCTTTTTTAAGATTGTCTTGAACAGGCTTTTTACCTAACCAAATTTTTAATAACGCACTTGATAAACTTTCGCCAGAAATAGTCTCTTTTAAAGCGTCATTAAACCAAATACGAGTTAAGCCATTACCTGCAAAGTCGATACACAAACGATCGCCTTCTTTAATTTGACGAATATTATTAATGGCGCCTTCTAACTCATCAAGACGAGCTTCCAAAGCTTGTAATTCCTCTTTGGATAAATTTTGTTTTAAAGCATCACGAAAACTACCCGAAATAGTTTTGGCATCGACATCGCGTTTTAAAACTAATTCGATACATTGTGGTGCTGCGCTATTGATGATTTCTTCGGCATTATTATTTTTTTGGCCAAGATATAAAGCGGCAACATAGACTTTAAACAGTGCTAAGGTGCGTAAACCTGCACCATTGAGGACTAAGTTTTGTCCTTCGATTGATTTGCCATTAGCTAACTTAACGCCAGCGATTTCTGTGTACCCTGTTGCTAAAGGAGTTGTGGTGGTCATGATCAAAATCCTCTAAATAAGTGCTTATGATGTTCAGTTTTTAAAACTCATACTTAGTTGTTATAAGCACGGCTATTATATAGATATATATATATATGTAACAGTAGTCATCTAAAATGAATGGTAGTCATAAGGATTTTCAAATAAGCATCGTGTGTTTTTGGTGAGAGATTGTTGAGGAGTGATGGTGAGGAAAATCGATCAAAAATGTTATAATTGGCTTTCAACCCCTGTTTTATTAGCCATTATGACCCCTTTAGCCCAACAACTTGAACAACAATTACAACGTACTTTAGCCACGGCGACAATTACTGCTCAATCCCTGCCCGATGTCGAAGATTTATTCTTATATTTACTTAATCCTGATTATCCTCGAACGCCAATGAGCAGCGAACAAATGCAAGCCATTTGGCAAGAGCCAGCCTATTGGATTTTTTGTTGGGCATCAGGTTTAGCAATGGCCAAATGGCTGAAAGAAAATCCTGATTATGTGCGTGGTAAACGGGTGTTGGATTTTGGTGCGGGTTCTGGTGTGGTAGCCATTGCCGCTAAACAAGCAGGCGCAGCCGAAGTGATCGCCTGTGATATTGATCCTTTAGCCTTATTAGCGTGCCAAGCCAATGCCGAGTTAAATGGTGTTGAGTTAAGTTATAGCCAAGATTTTTATCAATTGACGGAGCGTTATGACGTATTGTTAGCCGCAGACGTATTATATGATGCGAGTAATCGACACTTTTTGGATGAGTTTTTGCAACGCGCTCAACAGGTTTTAGTGGCCGATTCGCGAGTGAAAAACTTTGAGCATCCAAATTATAAAAAACTGGCAGAGCAGGGAGCAACTACATGGCCAGATTTAGACGAGTTTGACGAATTTAGAGTAGTGCGTTTTTATCGGTCTTGTTGATGGTTGGCTTCAATTCACTTCGGCTTCGCTCAGTGACCACCGATCAGCCAACATAACTTCGTTTAGTCGCCAAAATTTGCTCCCTGAGCGGAGTCGAAGGGAGTTGAAAAGTGGCTTATTCCTTGGTCTTAGAGGCCAAGATTTTATCAATAATTAAATCAGCTTCTTCTTCGGTTAATGGTTTATTGCTAATTGCCGTAACATTATGTGTTGGGGAGTTTTTTTCATCAGTTAAATCTTGTTGTGGCAGCAATTTGTATAACTCATTAAGTAGATTCAGCGACTTCAAATCGGCAGAGCCACGCAAATACACTTCATTATCCAAAATACGAATTTCTTTAATATCTAAAGCATAGAGTGTGGCAACAAAAGCAGGTTTGCGGCGAATATGTGGCGAAAAATCCATGCGATACATGCCATTTTTCGCGCTCATGCCTTCAATATTATTCAACGTATGCTGCAGAGGTGTGGTCTTTTTAACTTGTTTTAGCCACCAAGACCATAAATTAAAGCCAAGCTGCTGCCATGATGATTTAAAACGCCTTGGTGTAAATTCAATTGGGCGACGTTCGCGTAAACTTAAACTTTGTTTATGATGATCAAAAGTGATTTTTTCGACATCAAAACTGGCTTTGATGCCAAATTCAAAACCTTGATGCTCATAGACTAAATCAACATCAAACCAATCTTCATGCAATTCAAAATTTAATAAATGTAAATGTTTGGAGCGCGAAGCCAAACCTGATAATGCGGTGTTTAACACAGATTCAGGCAAATGCAAATCACGCTCTTCGGCTAAGGTATCAACCGCTTTTTTAAGAAAACCTGTCGCTTTTGCAGCGTAACTTAATACTTGATTCCAATCCATATTTTACCTTTATTATTCATCTCAAACGTGTATATAATCAAAAATAGCCTTAAATTTTATGAGGAAATTTTATGCCTGATTTATTAGCTCAAAAAGCCAGTTTAGAAGCACGTTATGCCGAATTAAATCAACGTTTGCAAGCTATTCGCCAAGATTATGCCAATGGTTTGGATGCTGATAGTGAAGAACGCGCCCAGCAATTGGCCAACGAAGAAGTTTTAGCCGAAATTAGGCGTGTTGCTCAAGAGGATTTAGCAAAAGTAGCACAACAACTGGTTGAAGTTTCAGCATTATTGGCTAAAACGTAATGGCTGCACCGTTAAAAGAGCAATTAGCAGACTTTGCTATACACACTATAGCCGATGTTTTGCAAAAAATTTACCCTGATTTTGCTAGTCAGTCTTTTATTGCTCATGCCTTACAAGGTTTAGAGACTTTAGAGCTAAAACAGCGGGTGCAACATATCATTGTTGTCTTAGCTAACTACCTGCCACAAGATTTTGAGCAAACAGCCGCCATTTTACAGGAGATTCCTGAGCATTGGCCAAGCCAAATTAATCAAGCGTATAGTGCGTTTGTCGCTTGGCCATTAATTGATTATGTGGCGGTATATGGTTTAGCTCAGCCACAAATTGCCTTGCCAACCTTAGCCAAATTAACGCCTTTATTTACTGCCGAATTTGCCATTCGGCCTTTTTTACAACATCACTTTGAAATCACTTATGGTTATATGCAGCAATGGGCGCAACATGAGCATGAGCATGTTCGGCGTTTAGCCTCTGAGGGGCTACGTTCACGTTTACCGTGGGGACAGCGTGTGGCTAAGTTATTGGCTGAACCACAATGGGCAATCACCATTTTGCAGCAGCTCAAAGATGATTCGAGTGATTATGTGCAACGTTCAGTGGCCAATAACTTAAATGATTTAAGTAAAGATTATCCACAACAAGTCATTGATTTAGCTCAACAATGGCTTAAAGATACGCCAACTGCTCAACGGCAATGGATTATTAAACACGGTACACGAGGTTTGATTAAAGCGGGGCATGCTGATGCTTTGGGTTTATTGGGTTATCAAACACAAATAGCCATTGAAAACATTAAGTTTAAAGTCGATAAAACACACGTTAATATGGGCGAGTCGGTGAGCTTAAATTTATCTTTTGACTTGCCACAGGCTCAGGCTTTAGTGATTGATTATGCTTTATATTTACCGCGAGCGAATGGTAAACATTCACAAAAAGTATTTAAATGGAAAACCGCCCAATTTAGCCAAGGACAGCAGCAATTAACTACACATTTTAGTTTTAAAGAAATTACCACACGCCGTTATTATGCAGGTGAACATCGTTTTGTGGTGTTGGTGAATGGTCAAGAAAGGGCAGAAGTGAGACTTTGCTTAAGTCTCACCTAATTGATAATGATAGAGTGGTTGATAGATACATTGTACATGATAAATATTCCATGTTTTACAACCTTCGATTAAATGACAAAGATACCGCTGCTGAACGATTAGCCACATTTAATTTGGTAAAAATATTTTTGATATGCCATTTGGTTGTTGATAAAGAAATATTTAGTACATCACCTATTTCTTTATTGCTACAACCTTTTTGCATCAAAGCTAAGACCTCATATTCTTTAGCTGTTAACTCCTCCAAGCTAGGTTTATGAGGGAGTGTGACGGGTTTTTGGCTTGGATAAAGGACATCATGATATAACTGTAAATAAATATCAGGCAGGCAAATTAAACCTTCTTCATGTGCATCACGCAACAATTCACCAAAGGAAGGGGCTTCATCAAAAATGGTTTTAATCGCACATTGCAAACCAACATTATTAAATAATTCAACCAACTGTTGTTTGGCAAAACTATGTTGACCTTGTAATGACCAAATGACAATTTGATTGGCTCTAACCACAAGCAAACGAGTACGCATTTGGCTATTGCTTAAATAATTAGCAATCATCTCCAGAATGTTAAGGGCTTTGTCATATTGTTTTTTGCTGCGCAAGTATAAGGCAGCGGCAATCCCACCATACACCCATGTTTCTTGATAGTGATTCGGTGCTTGTTGCCAAACTCCTGCCTGTAGATGTTCGACTAGATCATAATCTTCAACAATATGTTTAATTTGATTAATTTTATTGCTACGCAACGCATGACTAAGTTCTTCAGCCAATAACTGATTTAAAAAACGATTGTAAGTGCCATGACGCAAAATACGTCGTAATTGCAGTAATAACTGACTTGCACGATGAGGGTTTTGTGAGCCTTGTAAACGAGCAAGGGTGACATAAACATAAAAAACTAACTCGGTTGCACAGGCATAATCAACCGCCATAATCAGCTTTTCGCACAAACTTTTGGCCTCATCTCGACGATTTTGCTCATATAAACTCACCGCCATACAAGTCGCTGCATTAATCCAACAGGGGGTATTTTCTTGTTGTATATATTGCTCAAAAAACTCCTGAGTCATTTGTCTGGCGATTAAAATATGGCCAAGCTCACGCTCTGATAAAATAATAATCACTTTAGTAAAACTAGACATATATTCATGGCCAGATTCTTTGAGTAACACATGGCCTTTATGTGCTTGGCGAATGGCTTCTTCACATTGTCCTTTTAGCATATAGTGACGAGCCATAAAAATAGGTGAGGCAACACGAATATCATGATTACATTGTTGATAGTCTAGCTCATGCAAATCATTAACTTGCTCATAATTATCGCGGTCAAATAAATTAAAGACTTTATCTAAAAAGAATAATATGTCATTGAGTGCAGGGTTGGGTGATATTAAAAAATGTTGTTTTATCACCTCTAATAAATATTTAGCTTGGCTAAATTGACGAGAAAAAATTAACGCCGCTAATTGCAACAAAGCTAAATTGGGATACGCTAAGCGATGTTCTTGTTTAACTTTATCTAACCAGCGCAAAATTAATAAAAGTTGACCTTCTTTAAACCATGTTTGACAACATGTTTCTAAAATTTGCAAAAATCTATCCGATTCTTGTAGATGTTGAGAGTGATATAAAGCTGATTCACTGTCGTTATGAACTAAAAAATAATCTGCGGCACAATTATGTAAATGTTCAACATAGCTATTTGAATGATGTTGTTGTAAATAAATGATGAGGCTTTTTTGAAATAGAGGATGATAACGATAGCTTTGTTGATGTTCATCTATGATATTGATAAACAAGCCTTTTTGAATAATTCGTTGTAATATCAGTTTGCTATCTAAATGCGGCAAAATATGCTGCATTAATTTGGCATCAAATTTATCAAATAAGGCACTAGCTAATAAATATTCACGGACGTCATTAGACAATTCATTTAAGACAACATTGACAAAATAATCGACAATTTCGGGTTGTGAGCCTTGAATATTGTGCGTACTTAATGTGCCAGTTTTGGCTCTGGCCAATAAAGCTAATTTTATTCCTGCTAACCAACCTTCGGTTAAACGAAACAACTCATCAGTTTCATGTTTGGTTAATTGAGGCTGCTGCAAAACTTGACATAGTTCATTGAGTTGATGGGTTGGTAAGCGCAAGTCATGGCTATCAATCACCAATAATTTATCATCTAGCTTGAGCCGACTTAAGGAAAAATCAGGATAGCTACGCGTGGCCAAAATAAGATGAATATGATTAGGTAAATCGGCTAACAATAATGCAAATAATTCTTGAATGATGGGGGCAGTTGCATAATGAAAGTCGTCAATAATTAAATAAAACTCATGGTCAATTTGCGCAAAACTCTCCAATAACGCTTGTGCTAAAGTGTCTGCTTGTTCCAAACGAGCATTAAAAGCATTAATTGATAATAAATTAATGTGGCTAAACTGCTTAGCGAGTAATTCATGAAATTGGCGTAAAAAAACAACAGGATCGTGATGACGTCGATGCAAACTTAAGGTGGCAGTGCTTAATTGTGGATTATCTTGTCGCCATTGTTGCAGTAAGGTTGATTTTCCGCAGCCAGCAGGAGCTAAAATGAGTGTCAAACTAAAGTCTTTGCTATGTGCTAATAAGTCTAATAATTCAACACGTTGCAAACGGCTATTAGATAGGTTTAGCTTTAAAGAGTTCATTATTGTTAGAGTCCATGTAGTGGAAGGCGAGTGTATTATTTTTGTTTGGGCAAATTATGGCCTAAAAATATAAAAACCCTACTAAAGTAGGGGTAAATGTATAAGTATTGTGTGGGAGGGGGAAAAGAGTATTGGCCTAAAAAAACATACTAACCAAGCAAAAAATGACGTAAAAGCGTGTTATAACTTTTGACCTGATAAAAATTAAGTCTCTCAAGGAGTAGAAAATGTCTATTGAGTCAGTATTACAAGAAAATCGTCAATTTGCCCCCAGTGCTGAGTTTGTCGCAGGTGCACGTGTTAAGGGTTTAGCAGAATACCAAGCCATGTGCCAACAAGCCGAAGCCGATTATGAAGGTTTTTGGGCAGAGTTAGCCAACGAGCGTTTAACGTGGCACAAACCGTTTACTCAAGTTTTAGACCAAAGCCATCCACCGTTTTATAAGTGGTTTGCCGATGGTGAATTAAACGTCTCTTATAATTGTTTAGACCGTCATTTACCCAATTTAGCCCATAAAATTGCCCTGATTTTTGAAAGTGATAATGGCACAGTTACCAAAGTGACTTATGCCGAATTACACCGTTTGGTATGCCAATTTGCCAATGGCTTAAAAAGTTTAGGCGTAACCAAAGGCGACCGCGTCGTGGTTTATATGCCAATGAGCATCGAAGCGGTGGTGGCGATGCAAGCCTGTGCGCGTATTGGCGCGATTCATTCAGTCGTGTTTGGTGGCTTCTCGGCAAAAAGTTTACAAGAACGCATTATTGATGCAGGTGCAAAAATTGTGATCACCGCCAATGGTGGCGTGCGTGGTGGCAAAATTGTGCCCTTAAAAGCCACCACAGACGAAGCTTTAGCCTTGGGTGGTTGTGAATGTGTTGAGCGAGTCATTGTTTATAAGCGTGTGGTGCATGAAGATGCGCCGTGGACGATTGGTCGTGATATGTGGTGGCATGACCTTGTCAAAGGTAAACCCGAAACCTGCGAGCCAACATGGGTGAATGCCGAAGACCCCTTATTTATTTTATATACCTCGGGGTCAACAGGCAAACCCAAAGGCGTGCAACATAGCAGTGCAGGCTATTTGTTAGGTGCGGTTAATACCATGTTATTAACCTTTGATTATCGTCCTGATGATGTGTTTTGGTGTACAGCAGATGTGGGTTGGATTACTGGTCATAGTTATGTTGCCTATGCGCCACTTGCTGTCGGGGCAACGCAAGTTATTTTTGAAGGCATTCCAACGTATCCCGATGCAGGACGTTTTTGGCAAATGATTGAACGTCATCGTGTCACGACATTTTATACCGCACCCACAGCCATTCGCTCTTTAATTAAATTAGGTGGTGATTTACCTAAGCAATATAACCTATCGTCATTGCGCTTATTAGGTTCGGTGGGTGAGCCAATTAACCCCGAAGCTTGGATGTGGTATCACGAAGTCGTGGGTGGTGGTCGTTGTCCGATTGTGGATACATGGTGGCAAACCGAAACAGGTAGCCACATGATTACGCCCTTACCTGCGGCGATTGCAACTAAACCGGGTTCATGTACCTTGCCGATTCCAGGGATTATGGTTGATATTATTGATGAAGCAGGCGAGCCAGTCGAGAAGGGTAAAGGCGGCTTTTTAGTGATTAAAAAACCATTTCCTTCCCAAGTGCGTACCTTGTGGAAAGATCCAGAACGCTTCAAAAAATCGTATTTTCCTGAAGAATATGGTGGAAAATATTATTTGGCAGGTGACTCAGCGCATAAAGATGCTGATGGTTATATTTGGATTATGGGACGGATTGACGATGTGTTAAATGTCTCTGGTCATCGTTTGGGAACCATGGAAATTGAATCTGCTTTGGTAGGCAATAGCAAAGTGGCCGAAGCAGCGGTGGTTGGCCGTCCTGACCCCATTAAAGGCGAAGCGGTGGTGGCTTTTGTGGTGTTAAAAGGCGCAAGACCGTCTGGTGATGAGGCAAAAGCCTTAGTGGCTGAGTTGCGTGATTGGGTTGCCAAAGAGATTGGTGCGATTGCTAAACCTGATGATATTCGTTTTGGTGACAATTTGCCCAAAACACGTTCGGGTAAAATTATGCGTCGTTTGTTGCGCACAATCGCTAAAGGGGAGCAAATCACCCAAGATATTTCTACCCTCGAAAATCCAGCTATTTTGCAACAGTTACAAGAAGCGGTTTGACGGTAGGGGCGACCCTTGTGGTCGCCTTTTATTAGGGATGTAACGTGTGGTTGAGGCACGAAACCCACTGATAAATATCAATTGTCGGCTTCCTGCATCAACCCACACTACCACTAAACTTATTTTCCGCTTTTAGTGCGATTATCTAATTTGCACAACATTTGACAATTCTTAGCATTAGTTTGTCCACCTAAATGCCAAGGCGTAATGTGGTCGGCTTCCATGTCGTTTAATTCGAATTTGTCACCGCACTTTGAGCAAATGCCTTTTTGTCTTTCGTAGGCTTCTCTTTTTTGATTGTCTGTAAATGCGCGAATGTTTAAAAATTTTTCTTTGCGCGTCAAAACGTATTCGTAAATTCCTTTTTTATTGGTAACGTCTTCGTCTTGCATTAGTTTGGTTATTTCTTCTTCAAGTTTTTTATGGTCATATTTATTGCTCTTAAACTCGTTATAAAGAGCTCCCCATTGTATGCCTTTCATTTCTTTACGGTATTTAGGGAAAACGGCCTTTACCCAATTTATAACACTTTGAAAATACAGCCATAAATCATTGGCATTTGGCTCATGTTGTTGTTTGGCCATATAATCTTCAATATTGTCATTGCTTATCTATTTTATTGTTGTTTCAAAATAGTCTTGTCTGATGGGAGTGCCGTTCAAGTAGTTGCTACCTAAACCATATGCAGCACAACCGTTTTTACTAAAATATCGTTTTGCGTCTGAAACCCAAGAACCTGAATAAACAGCATTTCTTAATTCTTGGTCGGTTAATTTTTCACCTGCAATGTTGATTGTCTTAAACCACTCTAATTTTTCGCTGTCTGTTCCGCTACACAAATAAACCATTATTTTGTAGTTCAAAATTTGCTCTTGCTCGTCTTTTTGCAAGTTATGGAAGTATCTATTTTTGTAGGCAAAATCGCCTTCAACAAATTGGCTGATTGAAATTGTCCGTTGTTGCCCATCAATAACTTCAAAAACGCCATTTTCACGTACTGCCCAATACATTACATTTAAAGGATAGTCCTTTGTCAGTGTGTCTATAACTGCTTCACGCTGTTTCTCTTTATAGATAAACTCTCGTTGGTAAGGTGGGCGAATGTCCAGTTTGCCATCAAAACCAACAACGCCGTTTTCTTGATTATCTTCGTAGCCATTTGTAAGGTCACGAACGGTTATTTCTTTAAGTTCAATTTTCATTTTTGTACTTTCTTGTTTCTAATAAAAATTCTTTTGTAAACTCTGTTTTGGCTTATTAAAGGCTGAGCAACTCTACTTGTTTCGTCCCAAAGCCCATTTGAAAACCCTTTGCCTTCACTTTCCGTTGCACCAAGAATTTCAAATTGGTCTGGATTGTATTTCGGTAAAAAGCTTATTGGAACACCCATAACACCGTCATAGTCGCTTGGAATTGCATCTGTAAATGGTACTTCAATTGCATCATAATTATCGTATTTTTGATACTCTCTACCTTTTACTTCTTTGTGTTTACTAAATTTTATGTTATCAGCCATTGTCATTAGTGGTAAAAATTGGTGTCTAATACCGTGGTCAAGATTAGTAAACCATCCTGTACCTGCAACGCTAATCATTTTTTTTCCATCTGAACTCATTTCAACTTCTGTACCACTCAAAGTATAATCATCAGGTACAGTAAATGTCATATTTTTTCCATTTAATCTTTTATTAAATCTGCTTCCAGTCCACATTTTATTGTCTTGTATTAATGGAAATACTTCTTTGTATGTAATTGCATTCATACTACCAATTATTACAAACTGCTTATTGGCTTCAATAATCCAACATAAAAATTCCTTAAATAATGAGAAAGGTGGATTTGTAATAATTATGTCGGCTTCGTCACGAAGTTTTTTAATTTCTTCACTTTTAAAATCTCCATCGCCTTTTAAATATGTCCATTCAAGGTCGCTTACATCTATTTTACCGTCTCCACTTGTGTCGTGGTCGAGTGTAAATATTTTACCGTGTTTCTTGGTTTTATAGTTGTCGAACTGTGGATCGTTTACTTCAAACAGTGTTGGCTGAGATCGGAAGAGCA